>PVBE010833561.1_pt1 | contig 136502 bp, 102 predicted proteins | sample 1631181 | NCBI WGS metagenome assembly PVBE01 (sample SAMN08397723, study PRJNA350692) | Marine metagenome, whole genome shotgun sequencing project. | isolation source: water | place: Pacific Ocean | collected 2012-04
CGAAGTGCACGGGGTGTGGGATCTGCGAGGCGAAGTGCCCCGTCCAGCCGCTGGCCGCCATCGTTGTCGACCGCAGCGAGAAGGTGCAGTGACCATCGAAAACCCGCCAAAGGGCTCCTGGGTCCTCGGTTACCTGGCCGCGGTGGGGAGTTCCGTCTGTGTCGGCCTCCTCTTCGTCATCCAGAAGCACGCGCTAAACCACTTCGATCCCGTCAGCCTCAACTGGCTGCAGATGATCGCCGTGCTGGTCCTCTCCGCCGTCACCGTCGTGGTCGTTCCCGCCGAGAGGCGCTTCCCCGGCCCCCGGGTCATTCCGTGGCTCGTGCTATTCGGGTGCTTTGGTTCCGTGGTCTTCGGGATGCGTAACGTCGGCATCGATCTCACCAGTGCCACCACCGGTTCGGTCGTCGTCCGGACCGAGGTCGCGATGGTGATGCTGCTGAGCTTCGTCGTGCTGAAGGTCAAGCCGGACGTGTTCGGATGGATCGGCGCGGCGATGCTTTTCGTCGGCGCGTACCTAAGTCTCGACATCAAGCCCGGATCGCTCAACTTCACGCCGTGGGGCACTGTCGCCCTGCTTGCATCGGCCGCGGCGATCGCCATCAACGCGCTCATCATCAAGACCAAGTTCGGCGGCGTCTCGAACTCCCTCACCGTCGGTGCCAATTCGCTCGTGCAGACCGTCGTTTTCGGCGTCATCACCTGCCTAACAGGCGCGTGGCCGACCGTTGTCGCGGCCTTCGCCGATCCCGGGCTGGTGATAGTCGTCGGGCTCGGCGCGCTCTGCATCTTCGGCGGGCTCTACCTTTACTACCTGTCGATGAAGCTGATCCCCATGTGGATCGCCCGCGCCATCAACCTCCTCATCCCCCCGATCACCGCGCTTGCCGACTGGATCTGGCTCGGATCAACCCCCACCGGCGGCCAAATCCTCGGTCTCGTAACCGTCACCGTCGGCGCCGGAATGGTCATCCCCTGCCTCGTGAAGGGGGCTCAACCGAAGGCGTCGGCCGACGCGTCACGATGAAAGACTACCTACTGTCGTAACAAGCGGAACCTTTGCCTTGTCGCGACCATTACACTAGCCAGGCGCTCTATGCGTTCTTCTCGCTGATTCCGGGTCTGGGGGCCGTGCTGATCCCGCCATGACGTCCATCACTTGTCTCCTTCAGTTGGTCGCCATCGCAGCATCGCCGGTGGTGGGGCAGGACGCAGACGCCCCCGCGCCGGCATCGGCCGTGCCTGTCACCGTGATCGAGGAAGCGCCCGATCCCGAGTACAACCTCGAGGTGCCGCTGTCGTTCGCCGGCGAGCTCGCCGAGGCCGAGATCATCGTCCGCTTCGATGAGACCGAGGCCGGCGATCGACTGGAGCTTCGCGTCACCACGGCCGGCACGACCGTCGTCTCCGTGGGGCCTGAGGGCGAGGAACCGATCTCCGAGACGCTTCCCATTACGGTCGGCGAGGACGGCGCCGCCCTGGTCACCCTCCGCCGTCGCGCCGAGAAGATCAGCCTTCTCGACAGGCAGCGGTGCGTTGCGACCCTGTGGCGCCCCTCCACCGCGGGCAAGCTCAGCATCGCGGGGCCCGAAGGCGCCTTCGTGTTGGATGATGTCTACTACCAACCCTACGCGGTTCCCGAGTTCGCCGATGACTTCATGCGCGACGAAACGGACTCGACCGGCGAGTGGCAAGTGCTGACGGGCACCTTCGAGAACACGGCACTCGTCGACAGCCTCAAGTTCGTGCCGAAGGCCTCCAACTCGTTCGCCTTCGCCGCCCACGCCGATCCCTTTGCCATGGCCGTCGCCGGCTTCCCGTTCTGGGACGAGCTGCAGTGCGGCGTCTCCATCCGGCTCATCGAGCCCGGCCGAGCGGGCCTCGCGTTCCGGGCCGTGGATGCTGAGAACTACTACTCCCTCACGCTTGAATTCGGACACGCGCAGGACCCCGAGCATGGCATTCTCACGCTCCGCAAGGTCGTCGCCGGCGAGGAGGAGATCCTCGGCAGCGACGCGCGAGGCATCCCGATGGGCCAGTGGTACCGGCTCGAGGTCGCCGATGCCGACGGGCTCATCCAGGCGTCGCTCGACGGCGCGCCTGTCTTTGAGGTCGCTGACGATACGCTCTCTCAGGGCTCCATCGGCCTCGTTGCCTCCCACTGCCCCACCGCCTACTTCGACGATGCCCAGGCGTCCGAGTACCTCAGCCTCTGCGACGACTTCGAGGCCTACGGACACAGCCGCTGGCATCCCGTTAAGGGCGAGTGGCTCGCCGTCACCGATCCGAAGGGCGGAAACGCAGCCATCTCGCCCGCGTCGAAGGACGAAGCCCTCACCATCGCTGGCAAGGCGACCTGGACCGATTACCTAATTGAGGTCGATGCCCGCCCGTCCAAGGGCCCGGCCGGCGTCTGCTTCCTGTTCACAAGCCCCACCGATTACTGGCTGTGGCGCTTCCTGCCTGGGGCGTCGCGTCAGGAGTTAGTCCGCGTGACCGACGCCGGCGAAACGATCGTCGACGAGGCGCGCCTGGCGCTACCGGACAAGGGCTACACCGGCGTCGCGATCCGCGTGGGAAGCGACTTCATCCGCGTCTCCATCCCCGGCGCCGATGACCTCGACGCCTTGCTGCCCGCCGGCGGCGCGGGGAAGATCGGCTTCTGGGCGGGACCTGGCAGCAAGGCCGAGTTCGATAACGTCAGCGTCACCTTTCCGCCGGGCTATGTCGCCCCCGCGATTCCCGATACAATGGCCGCCGATGCGGAGATGAGCCAGCAGTTCATGAACCCCGCCGAGGGCTGGTTCAGCGTCACCGATGAGGCCCACCGGCCCCAGGCCGTGGGCATGAACTGGAACAAGGGCGAGTATTTCGATCCCGTCGACATCACGTTCCCCATGGCCAACGTCGTCGCTGCGGCGGGGCGCGTGACCGTCACTATCGAGGGCGACCAGACCGGCACCGGCGGGGGGTACCAGTTGGTGCTGTCAACCGAGGAGAACTCCCCCGCTTTGGATCTCACGCTATCGTCTCGCGATCAGGTTCTGAAGCAGGTCCAGGCGCAGGTGGCCGATACGGGCGAGTGCGCGGTGCGCTACGGGCGGCGCGGGTCCTACATCATCGCCTACATTGACGATCAACTCATCCTATCATACCGCGAACAACCCGAGGGAGCCGAAGTGGCGAACTCGGACGATGCACAGGGGTCAACGCAACCATGACCATGCCGTCGAAGTCACATCGACTCATCATCGCCAGCCTCCTGCTGGTGTCATTGGCCGCCTCCGCGGCCCTCGCCGGCCCGACCTCGCTCGCCAAAGCCAAGAGCTTGGTGAAGCAGGAGCAGTACGTCGAGGCCCAGGAGATGCTGAAGGGCCTGCTGGCAGACGACCCCGACAACACGGAACTCCTCCTCTGGCTCGGACGCGCTGCGATCGGCTCCGAGGATTACGGCGTCGCCGAGGAAGCCCTGTCCGCCGTCACTGCCATGGCCCCGAAATCCACCGAGGGCCGTTACTGGCTGGGAGTGGCCCTTGAGCGCGCCGGTCGTCTCGGCGATGCCCTCACCGCCTACCGCACGACACTGCGTCTCGACCGCGGCCACAAGCTCGCCGCCGAGGGCGCCAAGCGGGTCTCCCCCGCGCTTCCCGTCGACGACCCCAGCCGCCACCACGCCGTGGCGCTTGAGGTCGAGGGCGGACTGTCGGTCGACCGGGCCAAGGCCCAGGTGGAATCCCCGCGCATCCATGACTACACCTTCAGCCGCGCGCCGTCGGACTGGATCATGGCACTCGGCGACTGGCGGGTGCGTAGCCGATGGAGTTGCACCCCGGACTGGAACTTCATGGGCGGCGAGAGCCCCCAGGTCGCCGCGATCTGGAACAAGCGCGAGTTCATGGGGGACATCACCGTCGAAGCGTACATGTCCTTCAAGATGAACGTGATGGGAGAGGGCGGCTATCGGAAGCCGTCTGACCTCAACATGTCGATCTGTGCCGACGGGCGCAACCTCTTCAGCGGCTACTCCTTCATCGTCGGCGGCTGGGGCAACTCGTGGACCCGCATCATGAAGGGCACCGAGGTGCTGGCCGAGACCAACAACCCGGCCTACAAGCCCACGACCCTCCTCGACGATTCCGGCGGCGGCACGTGGCAGTGGCACCGTCGCTGGTGGGAGATCCGCGCCATCAAGCGGGGCGAGTACCTCTATCTCTTCTACGATAACGAGTTGATTCTCCAGGCCCACGACCCCGATCCGATTCCCGGCGGGCGTGTCGCCATGTGGACCTTCGACAACGGGATCATGATCCCGCGTGTGAAAATCTACCACGAGGACGAGCGCCCGGCCGGCGAGCGCAGCCAGCCGCCATACGCGCCCGTTATCTCACCCACCAACCAACCCGACCTCGTGCCCGCGCTCACTTTCACCTCGGGCACCCACCCGGCGGCGGAGAACCGCTTCGATCACGACCTCGGCGGCTGGACTCGACGCGATGGACAACACGGCGCGCAGCTCATGCTCGATTCGCTCACCGCCGACGGCGAGGGGCAGTGCTTGCGCCTCATCAACGAGCATTCGGGCGGCACGTTCGGCGCCACCGTCACAGCCGGCCCGCTCGAGGCCACCAACCTCACCCGCCTCGCCTTCGACTACCGCGCGCCCGATACGCTGAAGGCCAATCTTCAACTCACCGCCTCCGGTCAGCGCTACGAGATCATCTTCACCGCGCCCGACCTCCCGAGCGACGGCGCCATTCGGCTGGCGGCGATTCCAGAAGTCCAGACCGATCTCCAGTGGCACCACGTCGATCTTGATCTCCTCGGGTGCCTCCGCAAGTTCCATCCCGACGCCGAGGCAATCGAGATCACGGACGTCTGGCTGGGCCTCGACACCGCGCGCGATTACGCGCTGTCGGGCTTCAACGCCAACCCGGCTGTCTGCGAATACCGACTGGACAACTTCGCGATCTACTCGCCCGGGACCGATGTCGGCCTCTTCAATGTTGCCGTCACGCCCGACGAGGACGGCGCCGTCCCCGAGGTCACCTACGATTACGACCTGTCAGACTCACCGACGCCCGAGCTTGAGGGCGTCACGCGGAGCACCGACGGCACGATCGCCTTCGCCCAAGTCGCCGAGGGCCTCCACTACCTCCACGCCCAGGCCCTTGGCGCTGACGGCGCGCCCGCAACGCCGGTCTACACGCGCGCGGTCGTCGTCGATTCCTCGCCGCCCACAGTGGCCGCGATCACGCCCGAACCGGACTCGAAGGTCTCCGGCGAGGAGTTTATCATCGCTCTGAGCGACGTCGCCTCAGCCATAGACGCCACCACCCTCGGCGTCACGGTCAATGACATCGGGATCCCTGCGGACCACCCGGCGGTGCAACTCAACCCGCTGACAAACCATGTCACCGTCCGCCCGGCGCTCGCTGACATCACATTCGACCCCGACACCGAAATCAAGCTGGCCTTGGCCGGCTGCGCCGACACGCTCGGGCACGCTATCCCCGAGCCTCAGGTGTGGTCCTATAAGTACGATCGCGAATCCGACGACGTGGCGCCTGTCGCGCCGGTCATCCAGCCGCCACGCGGGCCGCTCTGCGTCGATACCTTCGAGGACGGCCTCGGGGAGTGGACGCCCTACTCGACGACCATCGCCGCCGCGCTCAGCATCGACGATTCAACCGCCGCCTCGGGCACGCGGAGCCTCCGCGTCTACAACCCAAAGAGCGCGGGATCCATGGGCGCGGTCGTTCGCGCCGAGCCCTTCGACGCCGGGGTCTACCGCTATATATCCTTCGACTACAAGCTCCGTCCCGAGGTCCGCATCGATCTCTACGCGGTCGTCAACGGCGACGGCTACTCCGTAGCGCTATCGAACAGCGATGGCACCAATAGCCTCGGCTCGTTCGAGAACGTTGGGCTCGATGACCAGTGGCACCACGCCGAGTGCGATCTCTACTCGCTCCTGAAGGCCGTCGCCCCAACCGCTCCGGGCTACATCGTCACCAGCCTGATCCTGATGGATGCCGGCAGCTACGGCAACATCCAGCACCAGCACTACAACATCGACAACTTCGTCATCGCACCCGTCTTCTCCGCGACCTCGGGCGCTGAGATCGGCATCGACGCCGACGACCCCTCAGGCATTGCCGGAGTCAGCTACGCTTTCGATGGCGCGCGCGACACGGTGCCGCCCGCCGAATCGGCAACCTCCGGTCTCATCGCCATGTTGCCCGATCTCCCGGGCGGGCTGGGTTGGCTCCACGCGCGGCTCGCCGACGGCGCCGGCAACTGGGGGGAGCCCACGCACCGGTTCCTGGGGGTCGATGGGCAAGCGCCTACGGCCGCTGCGGGCGCGCCTGCCGCGGGCGCCGTAGCGGCCACCTCAACCGTCTCGCTATCCATCACCGACGCCGGCATCGCGGGCGTTGATCCGCGTAGCATCCACCTCGACGTGGGAGGCACCGTCTACTATGTCGACAACGCGGGTCTGACCTACAACGGCGACAGCGGCGCCCTGACCTGGAACTGCGAGCAGACAACCGGCGCGCCGGTCGTCTTCGCTGACGGCCAGGCCATCGAGGCGAAACTCGTCGCCGCCGCCGACTACGCGGGCAATCCTGCTCCTGAACTCCCGACTTGGGGCTGGACGATGGACTACAAGCAGGACACGAGCGCGCCGTCCATCGCCAGTCTCGCGGCCGGCACGCACGCCTCGTACCTCGCCCATCGCTTCGAGGGCAGCACTCACGCCGTGCAGAAGTATGGCAGCGATTCCACCGCCACGGTCGAAGTCGAGGAGGGCGTCACTCCCGATGGCACGGGCAGCAGCGTCAAGATCATCAACGCCACCGCCGGCGGCAACATGGCGGCCTACCTCTACGCGAGTGCCTACGCCAGCAACTCGTACCCCTACCTCGCGTTCGACTACATGATACCCGCGGGAGTGACGGTCGACCTGGGGGTCTACTTCTATAACGAGATACTCTGGTTCCAGATGAACGGCAACGCCGGGGGCTACACGGCGACCGTCCCGAACATCGTCGCGGACGGCAACTGGCATACCTGCATCTTCAACCTGTACGAGCAACTCGCCGCGCGCGCCACCGCGCAAGGCCTCGGAGCCTACTACAAGGCGACATACGTCATCCTCCAGCACCGCGACACCGCAGCGCTAACGGCCGGCACCGCCATCAACATCGACAACCTGTTCATCGGCGCATCCGGGGCCAATGCCGCCACGCTGTCGTGGTCGGCAACCGATACCACCGGCATAGCGGGGTACAGCTACGCCATCGACAACGCGCCCAACACAGACCCTCCAACCACGCCCATCGACGCCGCGGTCACGGGTCAATTCGCCGACCGTCCCGTGGGGATGAACTGGTTCCACGTCCGCGCGGTCGACGGCGCGGGCAACTGGGGCCCAACTAGCCACCAAGCCATCCTCGTCCAGTAACATCCACAACGCGGCCCCGCGTCGTGCCTTGCGCTATGCGTTGATAGACGTTACAATACGAGCATCGGTCCCGGAATGTGTCGCCAGGGGGGCATTTGCATGTGTGCATTAGATCAAGACCTTAAGACTCTCATCCAGGAGGCAGCGGAATTCGTTGCTGACCTACCAGAGTCGATCCAGCCGTTGGCATTCCAGTTACTTGTACACGGGCAGACCTGCCCGTCCAGTGTACCAAATGTGGGGAAGACGGATACCGTTGACGTCGCACCTGAACCGGAACCGGAGCCGTCACCGCCCATGGACGAAGGCGCAGGCTGGGCGTCGATACTTGCCCGGGAGGCTGGTGTGGCTGAGGACAAGATCCGTTCGCTTCTCGGCCGCGACGAGGAGGGACTCTATGTCATCCACGCGGACTTCGGGGACCGCGAGGCGGACAGGATCCGCAACATAGGTGTGCTGGTGCTCTGGGGCGCTCGCGTACTCACCAAGGACATTTACGCCCCCCAGACGCTTCTCTACCGAGCTCACACCAGGCTCGGACAGTCTACACGCAACATCACCAACGCCATGGGCCGGGAACCGACAGCCCGCGCTGTCAATGTCGCTGGGCAGAAGATGTTCTAGCTAATCGGGGACTGGCGTACGCGAGCTGCGCAGATCATCAAGACCTACGCCGAGTGACCCACATCTGTCAGCCGATCCCATTCTCGCGCGACACTGGGTGGGGTACCATTGCCCAAGATTGACGGCTTTGAGGAAGCCCTGACCAATCTGGAGGCGGTCATTGCCAGGGCCAAGGGGAAGAAGGTCGTCTCTGCGGCCCTGCAGCAGGCGGTGGATCTGCTCGGGTTGAGTTGGGACGCATGCCACCAGGAGGTTTCTCGCTGGCGCCTGGTCACGGCCAACGAACTGGACAACATCGGCACGGCAGTTGCGCGCGCGACAGAGGTCTGCTCTACACCGGCTGACCGCACCGCCGCCACTGCATCCATACGACGCTTGCGAGAGCGGGTCGACCCTTCCCTCCAGGCCCCCTACCGCGAGTCACCGTGGGCCGTCCTGAGGACCGGGTACGCACTTCTCGCGGACGACGAGCGTCCGTTGCTGGACGAAGCCGTACGCGCGTTGAGAGCAGAATGTCGCCGGGCGTGCATTGTACTGGCCTGGGGCCTTGGCGCAGCTCGCCTGAGGAAACACATCATCAACAACTTGGGATTCGGCACCTACAACACCCACTCGCAAGGTGTGCAGGCATCGAATGACAGGCGGCTGAGGCGCTTCTCGAGGCACTTTGAGGCCAATTCGGAGTCCGAACTGAAATACGTTCCAGACGCCCATTTGGTCGGCGTCATCTACGTGAGCGGCGCCGTCGACGGGACCCAGTACGACCAACTGGCGGACGTCGTGGAGAAACGGAACAACTGTGCGCACCCGGGCGCATGGGAGCCAGCCTGGTTCTCCGCCATGTCGATCCTCGAGGAGATAAGCAACTTGGTAATCCTGAATCCAAATCTGCAATGAGCGGACAAACGGCAGCCGTACTCCTCATCACCCCACCACCACCTCATACACGTTCGCCTCGCACGGCAACCACGCGTCATCAAACTCGCTCCCGGATCCCAGCGCCTCGCCGGTCCGCACGTTCGTTAAGGTGACCTCGCCCCTGAACTTCAGCGTGATCATCCGCTCCGGACCTTCGATCGTCGATGCGTCGATCTCGACGCCGTCGACCTTCGCCTTCGGCAGCGCGTTCCAGATGATGCACAGGTAGTAGCGCCCGTCCTTCTCCCAGACCAGCCGCTCAACACCCGCCAACTCCTCGTCGCCGTCGAAGATCCGCACTCGCACCTCGCGCCCCGCGCCGCGAAAAATCTCGCCAAACCCCTCGCGATACGTCTCACCCTCCTCATCATACCGACAGAACAGGTACGGTATCGGCGAGACATTCAAGTACATCGTCCGGCCCTCACCGCGCGTGTTGGTAACGCCGATCGCCGTGCCCTCGACGATCTCGGCCGCCTCGCCCGTGGTCGCGTCGAGGCCCCGCTCGTACATCACGACCCCCTCGCGGTGGATCGCCCCCGCGTGGTTCATCCGCTCCTCGAGCGGGCTCTGGTAGAGTTCCGCGTTCACCTCCGCGATATGCTCGCCGTCAAGCACGCCCTTGCTCGCATCACGCGCCACGCCAAACAGATCGTCCAGCGCCCCAACCTCGCGGCCCTTGCCGTGCTGGTCGAAGACTCCCGGCAGGTAATCGGCGATCACCGTGCCGCCAGCCTCGACGAAAGTCGTTATCGCCGCCGCCTCCGCATCCGAGAGCGCCAGCGTCCGAGGGAGGATCAACGTGTCGAACTCATCCGATTCCAGCCGCCCGTCCAGCACGTCCAGGTACGAGACGAACTCGTACTGGTACCCGCAGTCCTCCAGCAACTTCAGCCACGCCCAGCGGTTCATGATGTCCGTCGCGTTGCCGCTGTTCAGGCTCGACGAGCGGTTGATCCACGTGCTGCCATGCGGCTTGATGTCCATGAACCAGGAGACCTGAATGCTCGGCTGCGAGTAGTACACGGCGATCCCGTCATGCACCAGCTTGGCGTTGACGAAGACCTCGCTGATCGGCCCTTGCAGCTCCTCGTACGTATCCGCCATCGCCTGAATCGCGGGCTGCGCCGTCTCGCCCTCGAACCACGGCGTCCCGTTCCGGTCGGGCCAGCAGATCACGCCCCGGTTTCCGTGGACCAGGTAGTACCACAGCCACCACGTGTCGCTCTTGGGTTTGTAGTTGCTGAAGTACGTCTGCACGTGCGGTTGGCCCTGGCCGAAGAACGACCTCAGGATCTCGTTGGAGGCGCCGATGTCGTAGGCTTCCATCCACTGCACGGCGCGCGTCAGCTTCGCGTAATCATATCCGCCATAGGCCGCCGGCGCCTGGCCCCCGACAAACCCCGCGGGTACGCTCGGGTCGAGGTCGTTCGAGTGCTTCACCAGATCGGCCAGCACGTCCGCGAACGTGGTGTCCGTGAAACTCCGGTGGTCCGCCCATCGCGCCAGGTTCCACTGGTCAAATGGCAAGTCGTGGACGTCGCGCAGGTCATCCACGTGCAGCGGCTCCGCCTCGCTGAAGTCCGCGTAGTCTGTCTCCCACTCCGCGTTCAGCGCCTCAATCGTCCCGTACTGCTCCTCGAGCCACTCGCTGAACGCTGCCAGACAAGCGTCCGACCAGCACACATCCGCCGGGCTCGTGAAGGTCGTCATTGAGATCTCATCATCGAACGCGTACGCCACGACCGGCCCCGTCTTCGCCCGCGTGACGTTGTTCGTGATGAGGTCCTTCATCGTCTGGATCACGCCCGGATCGCGCAGGCAGTTCGGCCGCTCCGGACGGTCCCTGTCAGCCTTGTAGCCGGCTGAGAACTCGGCCCACACGTCCTTCTTCAGGTAGAGGTAGCCCTTCCCCGCGGCGTGGTCGACGTAGAACGGGTAGTCGTTTTCCTTCGCGAAGTTCAGCAACTCATCGCTGAACCCGTTGTCGAGGTGAACGCCACCCAGCTTGACGCTCTCATACGCCGCCTTCGCAACGGGCCCCGGCGGAGGCGTCTTGAACTGCCAGACGAGGATGACGAACCGGTCCCACCGATCCGCGAAGCCCTCGCTCGTCTGACTCGCGCACGATGTGGCGAAGATGGCAGGCAACAAGGCGACGCTCACGACGAGCAGGCACGCGACCCGATGCGATGCATACATGTAAGTGGCCTCCGAGGCTACAGCAACGCGCAGAACTGATCGACTGTCAGTCCGGCCTGACGCAGAATCGCTCTCAACCTGCCGCGGTCGAGTGTCCGATGTTCTGGGAGTCGGCTCAAACCGCTACCACCATAGCGTCGAAACTGTCCTCTGGGACGGCTAGCCCGTCCTCCTCCAGCGCCTCGACATATCCCGCGATAGCTTCCTTGATGTTGACCAGCGCGGTCTCGCGTGTTTCGCCTTGGCTGATGCAGCCTGGCAGACTCGGGCATTCGGCGACCCAGTAGCCGTCCTCGCCCCGGTGGAGAATTACCTGACGCATAGCTTGCCTCCTACGCCCGTCGCAATCTGCGGGCTCCACGACCATCGTAGCCCCCGCTCGGCCCTCCGTCAATCCCTCGAAGGTCCTCCCCCGATCCCTCTCGAAGCTCCGCCCATTCCTACGAACCGCTCGTCTCGCCGGAGGGGTCCCAATGGACGCGCCCATAAGAATCACCCAGCCGATTCGCGGCGATGTTGTCAACCGTCACGATAGCTACGACCCGAAGGGCATGCTCCTCGGCGTGTTCGGCGAGGCGACGGAGGGCGTCGGCGTCACCGTCAACGGTGTCGATGCCGAGCGAGAGGGCGGGCTGTTTCGCTGCAAAGTCCCCCTCACCGACCTCAGTAGCGAGATCGTCGCCGAACTCGCTGACGGCTCGGGCCGCGACGCCATCACCGTCCTCTGGGATAGAACCGACCAAAAACGATACCGCTTCTCGCTCGATGATAACGTGCTCTTCCTCAGCGACATCGCCAAGGAACCAGGGTCATTCGCATCCCTGTTCGATCACTGGTACTTGGGATTCTGGCGGAAGATGAACCGCGAGTACGGCACGAAGGTCCACGTCAATATCTACTACCAGGAGTGCTACGGCGTCCTGCCAAAGGGCCAAGACGCGTGGTTCAATCTCAGCCGCTTCCCAGACAAGTATAAGGACGAATGGCAAGCCAACGCCGATTGGCTACGCCTCACCTTCCACGCCCTCGAGGACAAGCCCGACCGCATCTACGAGGCGGCGACCTACGATGAGATGGCGCGCGACTACGAGATGGTCACCGACGAGATCAGGCGCTTCGCCGGCGAGGAAGCTCTGAGCCGATTCACGACGGTCCACTGGGCCGAGGCGCCGATCGAGGCTTGTCGCGCCTTGCGAGATCGCGGCGTCGAAGGGTTGCTCGGGCTGTTCGCAACCAACGCCCCGGACTCGAGCAACACGCGGTACTACCTCTCCAAGGAGATGGGGCAACACATCGCCCAGCGGGACGCCTGGAAGGATCTCGACGAGGATATCGTCTTTGCATCATGCGATGCCGTGGTGAACGGCATCGCTCTCGGCCAGATTGGCCCGCACCTCGACGATGTCGAGGCCAACCCGCACTCGGCGGAACTCCTTGAACTCCTCATTCACGAGCAGTACTTCCGTGAGGAGCTGCCGCACCATCTGCCGGACGTCTTCGAGAGGGTTGAGACGTCGATCAAGTGGGCGCACGAGCGCGGCTATGAGCCCGTATTCTGGCAGGAGGGACTTCTCGACGCCCTGAAGTAGGCCGTGGCCAACCCGCCAGATCACCGCACGGGCGTCGCCGCCGCGTTTCGTTCGCCGAGCGTCGTCGCGCTCACGCTCTCGGCGCGTTCGCCATCGTGCCACACCAACTCGCCGGCGCCGTCAACGCGAATGGCGCGGATGTCCTCATCGCCCTCCCACTTGCCCTCCGGGCCTTCCGCTCCCGTAATCACAATCACGCCGCCCTCGCCGTCGGGCACCGCGATCGGCGAACGCTCGTACCACTCAGACCCCGCCACCATCACCGAGCGCTGCCCCTCATGCCACGCAAGCTCGCCATCCGCACCCAGCCGCTGGGCAAAGATGTCGATATCGCCCCCATGGTCGCCGCCGCGAAACTCGTGCTCGAACACCAAGAACATGCCGCCCACGCCATCCGCGACCGCATGGGCCATGCGTTCAAGTTGAGACGATGAGCTGACCGTCACCGACCTCTCGCCATCACTCCACAGCGGACGCCCAGTGGGGCCTAGGCGCTGCGCGAGTATGTCAATGTCACCGGCGTATTCGCCCTCAAGCGGCTCGTATTCGAACGCCACGATCACCCCGCGCTGCTCGTCGCTGACCACGACGGGCCGGCGCTCGATTCCGCTCCCGCTGCTGACTACCGCCGGTTCGTCGCCGCCATTCCACATCCGAACTCCGTCGCCGCTGATGCGCTGGGCCATGATGTCGACATCGCCCTTGTACTTGCCTTCGATGAACTCAAGCTCAAACGCCACCAGCGCGCCGCCCCGGCCGTCGGACACAGCGACCGGATGCGTCTCGCGCATCGGCGTCGCCGACACATCAGCCGCCTGCGCCCCCTCGTTCCAGAGCACGATCCCGTCGGACGTTACCCGCTGAGCCATCACATCCGAGTTGCCGTCCGGGCCATCCCAGACAAATACGATTAGCGCTCCGCCCTCGCCATCACTCACGACGACCGGGTCGCGTTCAGGCCGGTCCGATGACGCGATGATCGATGGCGTGTCGCCGTCGTTCCAGATCCCCTCGCCATCCGGCCCGATGCGCTGCGCGAGAATGTCGGAATCGCCGCCATCCTCCGACCACTCGTAGACGATGATCGCTCCACCCTCACCGTCGCCGATGACAACCGGCCCGGACTCCCAGGCAAGCGAGGTCGCGATGGGCACGGGGGACTCGCCATCATTCCAAACAGACACCCCATCGGCGTCGATAAGCTGCGCGTACACGTCCGCGTCGCCCTTGTGATCGCCCTCGATGAACTCAAGCTGATACGCCACCAGCACGGCGCCGTCATCGAGAGGGAGCACCGCCGGCGATGTCTCGATATGCCCCGAGGCTGCAACCGCCACCGGGTCCTCCGGGCCGCCCCACAACGGCTCGCCGCCAGTGCTCATCCGCTGCGCGTAGATGTCCACGTCAATTTCGTCGGACTCACCGGCGGGCCAGACCTCAAATGCGACGACCGCATCGCTGAGGGCCGCTGACGTCAGGCCCAGACACGCAGCTATCACCAGGACACCGCTGATCGCGGAAACTCGTCTCATGATAGGTCTCCTTAACATGGGTGCGGCTACGTCCGCCGCAGTCTGCTTTCTCAGGCGACCCCACCGATTCCTCTACTTTTGGCTAACACTCCGTTCCTCCAATCCGTCTCTGACAGCACAATGTACGAAGGTCTTCGTTGACACTACGAATGTCTTCGTATATAATCAGGACGCCATCAGGAGGTCGCAACAGATGACTGACACTCCCCCGCGGCCCACGGACGCTGAACTGGCGATCCTGCGCGTGCTCTGGTCCCGCGGGCCGAGCACCGTCCGCGACGTCCACGAGAACCTCGCCCGCGTCCACGAGACTGGGTACACCACCACGCTGAAGCTGCTGCAGATAATGGCCCAGAAAGGCCTCGTCACGCGGGACGAATCACGCCGCTCGCACGTCTACACGACAACAGTCACCGAGGACGAGACCCAACGCCAAATTGTTGGCGACGTGTTGGAGCGCGCCTTTGGCGGCTCCGCGCGCCAGTTGGTCATGCAGGCGCTCTCCACGAAGAGAGCGTCCCCTGAAGAGCTGGCCGAGATCCGCGCGTTGCTGGATGAGCTTGATGGAGGTGGCGGAGATGAGCGAGGTGCTGCTGACGTCTGATGTGGTCAGGCCGCTAGGCTGGGCGCTGGTACATTTCCTGTGGCAAGGGGTAGCGATCGCGGCAGTGGCCGGGATCATCTTCCTGCTCCTGCGCCAACGCAGCGCCAACGCCCGCTACGTCGGCGCGTGCGTCGCGCTTCTGGTCATTGCGGGCGCGCCGATCCTCACCTTCGTGATGCTTCGGCTGGCCTCGAGCGCGTCGATTCCCTCGCATCACTCGCTCTCGGCTCAGGCGGCGCCGTCCCTACCGGAGGAGCAGTCACCCAGGCAGAGCTTGCCGAAGGACACCAAGCGGATCGCCCCCACCTCGCGCCCCCTCGTCGCCGATCTGGACCAAGCCCCGCCCAGCTTGCCCGCAACTGGCAACCGGATTCTCGATCCCGCCCTCCCTTGGATAGTCCTAGCCTGGCTGGTGGGCAGCGTGGTTCTCGCGATGCGACTCGCCGGCGGCTGGGCCGTTGCGCAGTGGATGCGCCGCGCGGGCACCCACCCCGTGGCGGCCCGGTGGCAGCGTGTGCTGGCACGCCTCGTGGCGCGGATTCGGGTCTCGCGGCCAGTGCAACTTCTCGAATCCGCCGTCGCCGAAGTCCCGACCGTCATTGGCTGGCTCCGCCCCGTTGTGCTGCTACCCGCGGGCGCTCTCGCGGGCCTGACGCCGAAGCAGCTCGAAGCCATCCTCGCCCACGAACTCGCCCACATCCGCCGTCATGACTACCTCGTCAACATCCTGCAGAGCGCCATCGAGGTGGTGCTCTTCTATCACCCGGCCGTCTGGTGGATCTCGCACCGCATCCGCATTGAGCGCGAGCACTGCTGCGACGACATCGCCGTCGCGGTGTCCGGGGATCCCCTATCCTACGCCCGCGCGCTCGCCGACCTCGAGCAACTTCGCATTCCCGCGCCCAAGCCCGCCCTCGCCGCCACGGGAGGCAACCTGCTCGCGCGCATCCACCGGCTGGTGTCGCCGCTCCATCGCGCCGAAACACGCTGCTCGTGGATTTCCGGTGTCCTCGCGCTGACCGTTCCCGTGTTGCTCGTCTTCGCACTCGTACCACGACACGTTGCGAGCCAGCCGGCGGGCTTCAGCACGATCGCCGCGCCGGGGGTCGAGTTGACTCTCGAGGACGAGTTGGCCGAGGACGCTCGGGTCCAACAGATTGCCGACATCGTCTCCGTCGCCAAGACGAAGATCGACGAGTTGCTTCCAAACAACGACCTCGACCAGATCTACGTTGAGGTCCGCGACGCCTCGGACGAGTGGTGGGAGAATGTAATCACCGACCGCATCGGCGCCATCTACATCGGTCTCGGACCCAAGGGCATCGGCGAGCTATTCCGCCCCGACGCGGCGCCGGTGGGTATCCTCTGCCGGGCCGTCGCCGAACTCCACAACCCCGAGCGTCTCCCGGGCCTGGATCGCTTCCTCGCCCATCGCTATCTTGCTGGCGCGGTCGCGGATGAGTTGGGGCAGACACCCATCATCGGCGCTAATCTGTCCGTCGGATCCGATGACCCGACGGGCCGACTCGCGTGGATCAGCGATCCGCGCATTGCGGCGGTCCACCCGGACTTCGCCGCCGCGGCAGCCCTCCTCGACATAGAGCGCGAGTTGGGCTGGGAGAGACTCCTGAAACTCCTCGATGCGGTGCCCATTGCCGCCCCGAATCCTTGGCACGCGTTCCGCGACGTTGTGAAGGCCCAGGAGCCAGCGCTCGAAGAGGCCTTTGGCCTTTACGCCGAAGCGGCGACCTTCGAAGTCGATGAGGACGGTACGTGTCTCGTCACGTCCTTCGAAGCGGACGAGAACGTCGACACGGCAACAACTTGTCGCCTCGCCACCACTGATTGGCTCCCTGTTGTCAATACCCATGGCTGCGAGGTCATCTTCACCGACGAGTGGGCCACCGACGGCGACGTGTCGTTGCGACTCAATGCACCAGCCAACCGCACCACCATCATGTTCAGGCTTCCCGATCCGGACTGGCGGTACCAGGACTGGTCGCTGTTCGAGCGTTTCGAGATGGATATCCGCTACGAGGGACAGGGCAAGGGCAACGTCTACGCGTACCTCGCTGACGATCCCGCCGGCGGACACGCCACCTATCACCTGTCCTCGGGCTTCATGAACTCCGGAGATGTCCGTCACGTGTCGGTCGAGTTGACCGACGAGACCTTGGCGGAGGGGCACGCTCTGGCTGGGGATCGCTACTACGACGGCGCCTTCCGCTTCCGCGAGGTCGCGTTCTTGCAGGTGACGGTCGCCGAGGGCAAGCACCCCTTCAGCCTCTTCGTCGACAACGTCCGGCTCACGCCAAAGGCCACCACCGAAACGAAGCCCCGCGACGGCGCGGGCGGCAAGGAAGCCCGCGAGCCGGTCGCCCCCGGCGTCGCCGACAGGAGGCCTCCGCTCAAGGATCGCGCCGAAGCCAATGAGCTCACTCACCAAGCGTTCCAGGACCACGCCGCCGGTCGCCTCGATGAGGCGGAGCGACTTTGCCGCGAAGCCATCAAACTCCATCCTGATTTCACAGAGGCGCACCGCATCTTGGCGTGGACCCTCACCGACCTGGGTAGGATCTCGGAGGCGATTGATGAACTCCAGAGGGTCATTGATCTTACGAACGATCCAGAGGACAAGCAAGAGGTCGAGGCCGCGATAGAGAAGCTCAAGCAGCAGTAGGGGCGAGGCCTTTCGGCCCCGCCCTTAGTCGTTCTTCGCCGTTCTTCGTGTCTTCTGGCTTTCGTTCGCCGTTACCCCAACGCCTCGATCTTCGCGACCATCTCGTCGAGATGGGCAAGAATACCGAGGCTGCCCAGGAATTCCGCAAAGTCATCGAGCTAACCGAGGACCCACAGACGAGGCGGGAAGCCGAGCAAGCGGCCAAGAGGCTGGAGTAGCCCACGTCTAGAGGTATTGGGCGTGGCTGCGCCGAAATTTTCGTCTGTGTGGCGTGGACCGAACGGGGGTGGTGGCGATGGGTCGGGACGGAGTTGCCTCCCGCACAGCCGCGGGCAGATACCGACGGATGCTTGCCAGTACCGCATGCCCCGGAGTCGTCGTAGCTCTCTCGCTTGTCGCAGGATCAGCGAGCCCTCAGCCGCCCGCCGCCAACACCATCGCCGCGCCAGGCATTCTGCTCACCTATGAGGACGGGGTGCCCGACGCGTATCGTGGCGCGGTCGCCGACGTGGTGCAGGTCGCGAAAGATACCTTCGACGGCTTGTTTCCGGATCTGGCCAAGGAAGAGATCCGCGTGGAGGTCATCAGTTCGGGCGACTACTACGAGAGTGCCGTCACCGATCGGACGGCCACGATCTACGTTTACGTGGGGCCCAAGGGTCTGGGAGAGTTCTTCCGCGCCGACGCTGGCCCGGTCGGCATTCTCTGCCAGGCTGTGGCCGAGCTGCACAATCCGGGGCGCATCCCCGGATTCGATCGCTACGTTGCGCATCGCTACCTGGCGCCATCGGTCGCGGAGGGCTTGGGTCCTGACGTTCTCCCGCGCGCAAGACTGCAGCCAGGCGTGGACGATGTCACCGGCATGCTTGGATTGATGGCGGACCCTCTCTACGCACTCGATCACCCCGACTTCGCCGCAGCGACGGCACTCGGCGAGTTGGATCGCGAAGTGGGGTTAGAGGGCCTTCGTCGACTGTTGGCCGCTGTGCCGGGACAAGATGACCCGCTCGCCGCCCTTCGGAACGCAGCCCGTGAGGAGAACTCAGCTCTTGGAGACGCCTTCGATCTCTACGATCAGGCAAGCACGCTTGAGCCTGACCAAGACGGGAGTTGCCTGATTGCGTCCTTTGAGGGGGATGAGAACATCATCCGGGCGTCGCGGCCTACGCTGTCGGCTGCCGGCGATCTGGTGGTCATGATCAGCAATCAGTTCGAGCTGTCGCAGAGCGACGAATGGGCGACCCATGGCGATCTCTCCTTGAAGCTGCAAGCCGAGCAAACGGCCGAGTACATGAGTCTGTTCATTCAGAGCCCTGATTGGCGGTTCAAGGATTGGAGCCCGTTTGCCAAGCTCGAGGTCGACCTGAAGATCGACGCGGATACAGCCCAGAGCGCGCACGTCATCATACTCGACGACATCGGCAGACGACACGGCCGGGCCAGGTTGTTCGGCACCAGCCTGCGACCTGGCGAACACCGGCATGTCTCGTGCGATCTCGCTGCCCCAAACCTGGCCGGCAAGATCGCACCCTTCGCGACCTACTTCGACGGACGGCTGCGGGAGCGGGAGATCGCGGTTCTTGCGATCACCATCCACCAGGCGACAGGGCCCTTCACTCTTTACGTCGACAACCTCCGCCTCACGCCGCGACCGGGCGCGTGGCCCGAGGCAGAGGCCCCGGAAGGACTTGCTGATGGACCGCCCGACCGCGAGGCCATCAGCGGAGAAGAACTGGCGCAGACGGGCGCTCTGTTGAGGAGAGCGCTCGCGTTGAAGAGGCAAGGGCAGCTTCAGGACGCTGAGGGTCTGCTTCGAGAGGCCATTGAGCTGGCGCCTCAGGATGCCGAGCCCCATCGTGTCCTCGCCTGGACCCTCGTCGAGATGGGCAAAGACACCGAGGCTACCGGAGAATTCCGCAGGGCCATCGAGCTAACCGAAGACCCCGCCGTGAAACGCGAAGCAGAGGCCGCGCTGAAGCGACTCGACCAATAGCAGGGGCGAGGCCTTTCAGCCCCGCCCTTAGTCGTTCTTCGCCGTTCTTCGTGTCTTCCCGCTTTCGTTCGCCGTTACCCCAACGCCTCGATCTTCGCAACCATTGCGTCGATCTCGGCCTGACCGTCAAGCACCGTATACGCCATGGCGTATTCGCGGGTCTCGCCGGGCTCAAGCGTCTTGAGGATCCCCGCCTCGCGGTCTTTGTCGCGTCCCTCGACGTGGCACGTGCCGGGCTCGAGGCCGATGACGTAGGTCCCCTGCGCGCACATCTTCCACTCGGTGAACTGGTCGAACTGATTCTTGTTGAACTTCAGCGCGATACCGATTCCGTGCCCGTCCATGAAGTCCCGGTTGATGATCGCCACATGCGTCGTCCCATCCGCCTCCGTCCTCAGGTCATGGTAGTAGCAGTGCTCCTCCATGTCCTTCGTGGGGAGTTGGAACTTGCTGTACGTGTCGATCAGTTCGTTGCAGCACGGGTCGCGACCAACCACGCTGTTCGTGGCGCTGATGACCTCGCAGCTCTCAGAGACCACCGGGTAACCGATGTTGATGTGTAGCATCCACATGTGTTCCTGCGGCAGGAACCCGACATTCGTGACCGCGTCATGCATCCAGATCGTGTTCGAACCGAGCTTGGAGCAGATCTTCCGGTCAAGCTCAAGATTCGGAAGGTACAGGCCCGTCTCGCGCACCTTGCCGGACACGCTGAACCAGTAGTCGTCACCATCCCATTGATCCGCGACGCAGACATCTCGCGCGGGCGTGTTGCTGACGCGGCCGTGCAGGCCGACGTACCTTTCCTTCTCGAGCATGCCGGGATCGTCCTCAACGGGCGCCCCCGCGTAGGCCATTCCGCACGAGCAGCACAGGCCCCCATAGAACTGCCTCAGCCACAGCAGCGCCTCGGGCTCGAAGAACGACCCGTGCTTGTCGCCCGTCGTCGAGCGCCAGCACAGCGACGCGCCCTTGTAGTCCGCCGCCGAAATATCCAAGCCCCGGCCCGGCAGCACGGTGTAGTTCAGCCCGCTTCCGGTCCGACACATGACCGCCTCGACGCCCGCCTCATCGCCGTTGGCGAGCACTGTCTTCTTCGCCCCGCCGAACTGGTCGATCGACCCGCACCGCTCCAGTAGTTCCTGCCTCGTGTACTCGCGCCCAAATAGCTTCGCCATCGTTGCGCCCTCCCTGTTCGTGCCGTCCGTCTACCCGAAGTCGATCACACCGAGCCCCTGCGTCCTTGCATACACGCACGCCGCCACCAGCACCAGCATCCCAACGACCAGCACCACATCCGCCGCGCCCGCCGCGAACTGGCGGTAGTGGGTCCGCTTCGTCGGCGCCGCGCCAAGTCCTCGTGACTCCAGCGCCATCGCCGTCAGGTCCGCGCCCCGCAGCGCGTGGGCCAGCACGGGCGTTATCAGCGGAACGTAGTTCCTGAATCGCTGGATGATGTTCCCCGCCTCCGGATCAACGCCTCGCGCTTGCTGGGCCTCCATGACGTTCCGAGCCGTCCCCGCCAGAGCCGGCACCAGCCTGAACGCCAGCGACACCGCCACCGAGACGCCCTGAGGCGCTCCGAGTGATCTGAGTGCTAGCGCGAAGTCCTCCGTTCGCGTGCATGTCAGGAACGCTAGCCCAAACACGAGGCACGCCACAATCCGCAGGCCCATTGCGGCGCCGTATTCCACCGTCGTCCACGACGCCTCGATGAGCGTCACCTCGCCGCCGCCCAGAGCGGTCTCCTCGCTCAGCTGCACCTGCGGCACCGGCACCTTCAGCGTGAAATCCGCCGTCCCGCCCTTCTCCCCGAGCTTCAGGAAGACCGACCATATCAGCGTCGTCATCACGAAGAGCAATAGCAGGAACTTCCACGCCCGCGCCAGGCTAGCCACGCCGCCGCCGGCGACCAACGCGACGCCCGCCAGCAGCACTGCGCCAAGCGCCGGCAGCGGATGGCTGAAGGTGAGGGCCAGCGCGAACCCCAGCACCAGCCCGGCCACTTTCGTCACCGGGTGCAGCCGATGCAGCGCCGTCGACCTGTCGACATACAGGAATACCGACATTGAGCCTCGCTCCGCCGTGTAGGGGCGCGATTCATCGCGCCCTATGTTTGTCGTCACGTGACGACAAACCTCCAACCCGTCCTCCGTCGCCGTCCTACTGGCTCCGGGCTCTCGGCTCCTGACTCCCGCCGCCCACGACCACTGCCCCGAACTCATCCGGCGACAGCAGCGTTACGCCCCACAGACTCTGTGAGAGCTGCGCCGTCGCAGTCGGCTCTATCGATGCTTGCGCCAGCGTGTCCCGGTCGCTGAACACCTTCCGCGTCGGCCCGTCAGCAAGGATCTTGCCCTCCGCCATCACCACGGCGCGGTGCGCGTAGCTCGCCGCCGCCCACATGCTGTGGGTGATGATGACGATCGTCCGCCCGCGCTCATTCAACTCCGTCAACAACCCCATCATCGTCTGCTGCAGCGGGCCATCGAGCCCGGTCGTCGGCTCGTCGAGGATCAGCACCTTCGGGTCACACGCCAGCGCCGACGCAACCGCCACCGCTTGCCGCTCGCCCTTCGTCAGCGTGAATGGATCCTCGTCGACCAATTCCGTCAGCCCGACCGATTCGAGCGCCTCGTCCACGCGTTGCGCGGCCGTCTCGGATTCCAGCCCGAGTTGCGCGGGCCCAAACGCCACTTCCTCGCGCACGGTCGCGCAGAATATCTGGTGATCCGGATCCTGGAACACGTACCCGACCGTCCGCGCAATCTCCGCCGCGCTGTCGCCGCCCGCCACCGTCACCGTGCCGCTCGTCGGCTGCAGCAACCCGTTCAGATGCTTCGCCAGCGTTGTCTTGCCCGATCCATTCTGACCGAGAATCGCGACGAACTCGCCCTCTCGAATCTCAAGCGACACGCCATCGACGGCGGGTATGCCGGGCGAGTATTCGTGGGTCACGTCCTCCACCGAGATGATGGTGTCGCCGTAGCGTTCCCGGCGCGACAGCTCAGCCTCACCCAGCGCCCTCAGCGCCTCCCTGTCAGGCGCCAGACCCAGCTCTCGTCCCTTGGCCAGTCCCTCCGCCACCGTCGTCGGCCTCGGCTCCGCGCCAATCGCCGCGAAGCACGCCGGGATCTCCGGCGACAGAATCCCAAGCGACGCGCACTGATCGGGATCGGTCAGCAGCGCCGACGCGGCGCCATCGTAGGCGAGCTTGCCCTCCGCCAGCGCCACCACCCGGTCCGCCGCGATTGCGCGGTCCGGTTCGTGCTCGCTCATGAGAACCGTGATGCCCTCAGCCGCCAATTGGCGCGCCGTCTCGAACACCTCGGCCTTGCCCTTCGGATCCAGATCCGTCGTCGGCTCATCCAGCACCAGCACCTTTGGCCGCGCCGCGAGCACCGAACCGAGCGCCAGCCGCTGCTTCTCGCCGCCCGACAGCGTCGCTGGGTCTCGCCGCTCAAACCCACTCAGGCCAACAAGCGACAGCGCCTCGCGAACGCGGGTCTGCATTTCCTCGCGAGGCACTCCCAGATTCTCCAGCGCAAAGGCGACCTCGAGTTCGACATCGGACGAGATGAGCTGGGCGTCGAAGTCCTGGAATACCAGCCCGATCCGCTCAGCATGCTCCTGCACCGGAGTGCCGGAGACATCTCGCCCTAAAACGGTGACCCGTCCCTCGAAGTCGCCCGCGTAGAACTGCGGCACAAGCCCATTCGTCGCGCGGCACAGCGTCGATTTCCCCGCACCCGTCGCGCCCATCAACGCCACGAACGTGCCGGGCTCGATTTCTAGCGATAGCGAGTCCAGCGCCTGCGCGCCGCCCGCCCGATAGCGGAAACTCACGTCCACCATTGCCACCGCCGCACCGTCCTCTGAATCCTCAGACACCGCCGATTCCTCGGTGGCCCGTCGAAGTGCCGGAAGCCTGGCCAGCAGCGCCGAGCCCAGCAGCAGCGCCACCGTCAGCACCCCGGCGCCGCCTCGTAGCGGCGTGAACGTCATTGGCGCCGGACCATCGCCGGATGTCTGAGCCTCCGCGATCCACGCGCTCAAGATGTTAGGGTTCCTCATCAGCACCCATCCCGCCACGCACGCGGCGGTCACGATCAGAATGCCCACGATCGCCAGCGGCCCGTTGCGCAGATCTTCCTCATCCTGCACGTCATCCGCCACCAGGCCCCATCGTTGCGCGCGCGGGTACATCAGCGCCAGCAGGACGGGACCGATGGTCAGCCCCATCACCGCGTTGTTCAGCGATATCAACGGGAAGAGAATGGTGAAGGGCACGATTCCAAGCCAGTCGACGCCGGCCGCGATCACGAGGGCGCAAGCGACGCTGCCGATGATCGTCACGAACCAGAACAGTGGGAGCTGCTGCCACGTGCCCATCGGTCGCCAGCCCGGCGCGATGGCCTTCCACAGTCGGTACGGGAGGTAGCCCAGCAGGAAGTTGCCGACGAATCCGAAGATGCTCCCCGGGCCAACGGTCCCGAAGAAGTCGCCGATCAGATTGCCCAGCGCGCATCCCCACGCCGCCGCCGGCCCAAACAGCAGCGAGCACACCGGGGGGATCGCATTCGCCGGCCGAAGCTCAGTCACGCCGGGCACGATGGGAATCGCCTTGAACGGAATCAGCACTGCGGCGTAGACGCCCGCCGTCAGCGCCACAAGCACAATCGCCCGCGTGTTCTTCCATACAGCGAAGACATCTCTCAAATGCTTCCACCCACTGTAGGAGGGGTTTCGACCCCGACGCCGTTTCCGTCGCCGTCGCGTAGAGACGGGCTTCCAGCCCGTCCGCCGTCACCCAATGCTCGTCGGCAGTCCCGGCTTCCACTCGCCCGCAGTGCTGTCGGGCGTGTACACGTGCGTCCCGAGGTAGTTTCCGAACGCCTCCCACAGCGCCGGGCCATAGTTACCTGTGGTGAACCCAACGTGGTGCGGGAAGTGCCTCAGGATGATGTCTCGATAGAAGGGCAACAAGCCCTCGATCCGCGTCCAGCCATACCCGCCGAAGGTCGTCGCCGGGTTGTCCTCAACCTGCCCGTGGGCGATGCACGTCGCGTAGCCCTCCGTCGGATCGTGGCTGAGCCGGAAGAGCGTCAGCGGCTGCTCTTTCATTCGGAATTCCATCGTCCCGCTGACCTTGTCGAAGCTGAGGCTGCTGCCCAGGATCTCGTTCTTGCCGATCCGTGGCTTCTCGCCCGCGAAACACCCGGCAAACGCGCTGCAGTGCCAGACGTTGACGAGGTCGTCGTCCTCGTTGTGGAGGTTGTTCCAATCGGCCAAGCCCGCCGGCGTTCCGCTGAGTAGTTGCAGCGCGTGCATGCTCGCCGCGCCGAGGACATCCGCCTCACACGCCGCGGGGATACCCGAGTTGCTCAGCCGCGACAGCGGCGTGCAAGCGCAGATCGCGCCGTATTCCTGCAGCGCGCTCCAGCACTGAACCGCCACGGCATCCAGCGCGTTCTCATCGGCGAATCGCCTCAGGAAGCTCTCGAACGTCGCCAGCCTCAGCAGCGCCGCCTCGTCAATCGCGCTCGTGTCCGTCGTCTCCTTGAGATCCGCCAACGCCGCCTTCACATCCTCATCGTCGGCGCTCATCTCCGCAACCTGGCCCAGCGCCTCGGACAGATCCAGCGTCACCGTCGTCGGGCCGAATTGCTGGAGCGCGACCTCATCGGTTCGGCACGTCCAGAACGCGTCCGGTCGCGTCCCCACGAGGCCATAGCGCGCCGTCTTGATGCCCCCGACCACGCGGCAGATCCCGACGAACTTCGCCATCTCCGTCGCGAAGCTATCGTCGCCAGGGAAGCAGATGGGCCGCTCGGCGACGGTGTACTTCACGCCGATTTGCCGCAGCGCTTCGGCGATGGAGATCAGCCCGCAGAACGCGTCGCGCCGCGAGGTCGTCGGCTTGAGGACCTCTTCCTCCTGGCCTCCGAAGAGCAGGATCGGCACGTCCAGTCGCGCCTCGCGAATCGTGAGCGCCACTCCCTGCTCGTCGCCGAAGTTCATCGCCCCGACCACGATGCCGGTCACGTCCTCCGCGCGGAAGAGCCTGCCGCAGACTTCCGCCTCCTCGCGCGTCTCAACGCATCCCAGCTTCGTCTGCGAGTCATCTGGCACGATGACGGTCACGCCGGCGGCTTCCATCGCGGCAACCGTCTCGCCGCGCATCTGCCGCGCGAGTTCATCTGAGAACATATCCCGATTCGCGGGGATCAGCCCAAGCTTGATTGCATCAGCCATCCGTGGTCCTCCCGTTGACAATCCATATGCGCGTCACGGTTTGCTGCGGGTGCCGTAATTCCCTCCCATGCCGATCCCCGAAGGTCGCCGCGCCCCTGCCGCCGAATCACGCTTCCATAGGAGCTTAGCCCATGATCCCGTATCCGCCGAAGATGGACCTCGCTCGCTTGCCGACCGAGCTGCACGAGATCGTCAACATCTCCGATCTTCTCAAGCCCGGCCAACGGATCTGGACCAAGCGCGATGACGAGACGGGCTGCCTCACCACCGGCAATAAGCTCCGCAAGCTCGAGTTCTACTGCCAGGAGGCCCAAACTCTCGGCGCCGACACGCTCCTGACCTCCGGCAGCGCGCTCTCGAACCACTGCCGCACTACCGCCGTCATCGCCCGGCGGCTTGGCATGGACTGCGGCCTGCTGCTTCGCGGCCCCAAGCAACCCGCGCTCGACGGCAATTTCCTGCTCATGGCCATCACGGGCGCGATGTTCCGGATGGTCGATAAGGACGCCAAGGCCACCTCGATGGACGAACTTCACGACATGGCCGACAAGCTCAAGTCCGACGGGAAGAAGCCGTACATCATCCCGCCAGGCGGCACGGCGGAACTTGGTGTCATCGCCTACGCCCACGCCGCGCTCGAGCTGAAGACCCAGTGCGACGAGATGGGCCTCAACCCCGACGCGGCGGTCATCACCGTCGGTAGCGGCAGCACGCATGCCGGTCTCGTCCTCGGCGCGAGGGGCCACGGCCTCGGCTACCCCGTGCTCGGTATCAGCATTTCCGCCTCCACCGAGGACTGCGAGCCTGATGCCCGTGAACTCATCGCCGACGCCTGCACGCACCTCGACATCGACGATCCCACGGTCGAGAGCGATGTCCGCATTCTCGATGACTACGTCGGCGGGGGATACGGCATCGCGGGGTCTGAGACCTACGAGTTCATCGCCGACATCGGCGCTCGCAGCGGCGTCATCTGCGACCCCGTCTACACCGGCAAAGCGCTCCAGGGCACCGTCGCCGAAATGACCTCTGGCTGCCTGCAGGACGCGAAGGACGTCATCTTCGTCCACACGGGCGGAGTGTTTGGAATCTACCAGAAGAAGCGGGGCTTCGACCTCGAGGACTGGCGAACGATCTAGCGCCGCCCGCTTACTCGCCCGAATTGGAGGAACACTGAATGCGACTCGGATGCTGTGCCTACTCATACCGCGATCTGCTCAAGGACGGTCAGTGGAGCCTTGAGGACTTCATCCGCACCTGCCACGAACTCGACCTCGACGGCGTCGAACTGACCTCATACTACTTCGACGACACCAGCCGCCCGTTCATGAATGGCGTCAAGCGCTGCTGCTCTGCCTATGGGCTGCACATCGCGGGCACCGCCGTCGGCAGCAACTTCTGCAAGGCCGACGAGGCCGAGCGGCGCGAGCAGATCGACATGACCAAGGAGTGGATCGATCACTCCGTCACGCTTGGCGCACCTTACATCCGCGTCTTCGCTGGCCCAATCCCCGAGGGCCATACCGAGGACGAAGCCGTCGCCTGGGCCGTCGCCGCGATGCGCGAGTGCGCCGACTACGGCGGCGAGCGCGGCGTCATCGTCGCTCTGGAGAATCACGGCGGCGTCACCGCGACCGCGCCGCAGGTTGAGCGTCTCGTCAAGGAGGTCGACCACGAGTGGTTTGGCGTGAATCTCGACTTCGGCAACTACCGCGATCCCTCCACCGAGTTCGCGGCGACCGCGCCTTACGCGGTCACGACCCACGCTAAAGTCACCCACCGCGATGCGGATGGCAACAAGCAGAAGGTCGACTTCAACATCGCCAAGCAAGCCATGGACGCCGTCGGCTACAAGGGCTACATCTCGATCGAATTCGAGGAGGACGAAGACCCGGTCACCGGTGTCGCCACCTTCGTCGAGGAACTGAAGTCGATCTTCCGATAGGCGCGGATAGACCGACCGGGGAACGGCAGACGCCGCTCCCCGGTCATTCGTCACTACGACTTCGTCCCACACTTCGGACAGTGCCCAAACTCCGTCCCACACGCCGCGCAAGTCTCCGCGCCGCAGTTCGCGCACCTCGTCACCTCGTGGGCCTGTCGCGCGCATTGCGGGCAGAACTTGAAGCCCTCACCCATCGTCGCGCCGCAGTGCGCGCAATACCCGCCCTCGATCGCCAGCACGGAGTCAACCGGAATCGGCGCCGGCTCGAGATCCTCGGGCTCTACTATCGGTGGTGGCAGCTCCTTCTTCGGCGGAGGCCACAGGCTGTGCGATAGCATGAAGAACCCTACGATGATCACGCCGCCCACTGAGATCAGCAACCCCGTGAGCCGCTCGTGCAGGACCGCGAAGCTGAACAGGCCAAGGAAGACCGCTGTGAACAACAGCGTCCGCCATAGCATTCCAAACCCCGCCGCGCGCCACGCGTAGAGCCCGTTGATAACGGTGATGAGCACCGCGCCGATCCAGAACGCGACGGTCACGCCCGTGAATCCGGATGTGAAGATGATGAATGGGTAAAACAGCAGGAAGTTCAGCACCAGCAGCACGTGCGATTCGCGCGTCAGCTTCGGCGCTCCCACCCACGTGCTCAGCATCGTCGCGCCCAAGAACATCACGCCAAACAGCGGCGCGACTCGACACAGTACCGTAAACCGGTCGGCATACTTCTGAAGCCGCGCCGCGAAGGTCAGCTCCGGCTCGCGGTCCGGAAGGTCGATCATGATATCGCGACTGGTGATCAGGTCCTTGTGGAACCACGTCAACTCCAGCGCGCCGTCCTTGTCCTCTTTCTCTTGCAGCCGCAGACAGTCGTTCGGCAGAGCCACGTCATCGACCCCATGCACAACCGCAACCAGCCGGAAGTACGGGTTCAGTCGCTCGTGGTCCACCGCGTAGCTGAAATCGTCGATCCCCTGCGCCGCGTATCCCACGTGAATCTTCTTACTCTCCTCCGGCTCGAACCACCCGGCCCATGTGATCCCATGCATGCTGACACGGGTGTTGTCGGCCTCTTTCCCATCGACGGTCAACGTCAGGTCTGACAGCGTGTTGACGTTGGGCGGGAATGGAAAAGTCAGGACTATCTTGCTCTCGTTCTTAGGGTCCGGATTCTCAAAGATATAGTCCCCGGTGAAGACAGCATCGTACGTGGTCAGGTACACTTCATCCTGTTTCTTGTAGTTGACCGTCAAGTCGAGATCAACATCCGTCTCCCGCGGCGCCTGGAGTGGATACCCAGCCGGCACGGTCACGCGCCCCCCGGTCGGCGCGGCCCCCGGCGCGTTCATGGCGTACATATTGGCCGCTTGGTTCTGGAACGCGACCTCGGCATCCGCGTTGTACTCTCCGGACTTACCGACAAACGCCTGCATCGCCGGCGCGACCTGCTCCATGTTGCTCAGCGCCGATGACTCCCGCGCCCGCGCTCGCCGGGACGTGTATTCCCTCGCCTGTTCCGGCAGTCGCCGGACCATCCATGGGAAAAGCACAACGAGAAGTACCACAACCACCACGACTGCAACGGCAGTGACCATACGCCATGGGGATCTCACCACGTCGACCCCTCCAATACCAGGGATTGTCGCTCATGGCTTCGTCGTCTCGCGGACGCGCTTCCCTACACGACTCCCACCGGCGACACTATTCCTCGACGTCCGCCCCGTGCCGGAGGAGGATCGCTGCGGTCTCGACGCGCTGGCCGTAACGCACGGAGTGCAGCGGCGTATGCTGGGCGCTGTTCCGCGCGGTGACATCCGCCCCGGCCTCTGCCAGCGCCTCCACGACCGAGGCCTGTCCGAGATAGGCCGCACGGTGTAGCGGAGTGTTGGCCGTGGGGCTGCTCTGATCCCGGTAATTGAGTTTCTCACGGTCGGACACGTCTGGGTCGGCGCCATGCTCGAGCAGCAGGCGCACCATGGCCACGTTTCCTCTTTCGGCGGCCTCATGCAACGGCGTGGCGCCGTCGAATCGGTCGGTGGTATTCGGGTCGGCGCCACTCTCCAGCAAGACCCGGGCTGCAGGGAGGCGAGACCAAAAGGCGGCCAAGTGGAGGGGGGTGCGTTCCGCCAGACGGTCCTGGACGTCGGGAGCGGCTCCATGGGCCAGCAGCAGGGAGACTACAGAATCGTGGCCCCATTTGGCGGCATCGTGCAACGGCAGGTCGTGCTTGTCTGGCACGAAGGCGTTCGGATCTACTCCAGCGTCGAGCAACCACGTTGTCCTTTGCCCGTCCCCAAGGAACATTGAATCCAGCATCCAGGTCCGCCCGATGAGGGTCACGCCCCCACAAACCCCGGCAAATACGGAAGCCGCGAACGCACCGATGAGGCACCTCAAGCCGAGCCTGCGGCGTCCGGGCGCGCGAGCGGGGCGGGCCGGCGCTGGGACGCCATGCCGCCGTCGCGAGGCCGCGAGTTGACTGGCGAGAGCCAGGCTGATGATCAGGCCCATGGGGAAGCCTGAGCGCAGGCTGCACGCGCGACCGATGCGGAGCAAGGCGGTGAAGACGTGGAATGAGTTGGCTCTATGATCCAGCAGGTAATCCTGCACGACCCAATAGATGAAGAAGATAGCCACGTCACAGATGGCGGCGATCATCAGCGTCCGACCGAGCAACCCCTTGTGCCATCGACTCGCGAGTCCCAAGAGCAACCCCAAAGCCGCCGCCGCGAGCGAGACGCACGCGCTCTCGATGATGATGGAGTCGAGCAGGCGTGGCACAACCGTCGTGCCCGATCGCAGCAACGCCAGAAGCGCCCACACCGGCACGGCGCCGGCGGCTCCCATGCCCACTGCCCATCTCGCGGGCCGTCCCCAACGGGGGGCGATGCGGTCCATGCAAATGGCGGCCAACACGCACAGGAGCACGGTGAGGATTGGGTGAGCAAGCTCAAGCGCCGCTATGCGCACATAGGCGGGATTCGGTCCCCAGCGGATGGCCAGGGAGACCGAATTGCGCGCGGGCAGAAGCGAGAACGGGAGTGCCACGACCAAGGCCACCAAAAGCGCCCGCCAGGGAACTGGCACGTCCAGTGGCGCAAGACCAGGCGTGTCGGCGAGGGGGCGCGGCGGAAGGCGTCCGTGGGGTTCACCCACATCTCCAGATCTCATCTGCGCTCCTCGCCTCGCTGGCCCCACAGTGCTGGCGGGGGGCCGCCACTTGGTCCTGGAGTTCGCCGCACTGGCCGCAGAGGCCTGTCAGCTCAGTGGACGCGATGCCGCGTTCTGGCAGTCACCTTCGCCCCAAGGACCTCATCCTCCCCTCCGCGAACCTGATGCCCTAGACCAAGGAGAGTGCCGCCCATGATCCTCCCCGCGCTTCTGATGTGCTCGATTCCCAGCGACGCCCAAGTCCTCGACATCGGCTCGTGCCTTGAGCTGATGGTCGACGACTATCTCATCGACGAGATGACCGGCGCGACGCTCGAGTTGCACCAGCCTGTGTCTCGCGAGATCGCCATCGATCACAACGAGTCGTGGGAGGGCAACATCTGCTGCGGGCATACGGTGTTTCAGGATGGCGACATCTACCGCATGCACTACCGGGGGCGGCACTACGACTTCGCGACGGAGAAGGAGACCCACCACTACACCTGCTACGCCGAGAGCACGGACGGCATCCATTGGGTCAAGCCGAGCCTTGGCATCGTCGAGCACAACGGCTCGACCGAGAACAACATCATCATCACGGGCGGCGACAAGTTCAACCTCGCCCCATTCAAGGACACCAACCCCAGCTGCGAGCCCGACGCCCGGTACAAAGCCTTCACGAACGGGCACGGTGGCGTTGATATCGTCAAGTCACCTGACGCCATCCACTGGACGCCCATCGTCGAGGGTCACGTCATCACCGAGGGCGCGTTCGACTCCCTCAACCTCGCATTCTGGGATCCGAACCGCAGCTGCTACGTCGACTACCACCGCGGCTTTCGCGATGGTATCCGCGACATCATGACCTGCACTTCCGATGACTTCATCCACTGGACCAAGCCCGAGTGGATCTCCTACACCGGCGCGCCCACGGAGCATCTCTACACGAACGCGATCAAGCCCTACTACCGCGCGCCCCACATTCTCATGGGCGTGCCCAAGCGCTTTGTCCCGGAGCGCTTTGGCGCGGATCACCCGATGGGCGGCGTCTCGGACGCCGTGTTCATGACCAGTCGCGACGGGCTGAACTTCAGACGCTGGGGAGAGGCCTTCATCCGGCCCGGGCCGCAGAAAGAGCGCTGGGTCAACCGCAACAACTACCCGGCCTGGGGAATCGTCGAAACACCTTCGGACCTGCCCGGTACGCCAAACGAACTGTCGGTCTACACGACCGAGGGGTACTACCAGGGGGACAGCACGCAACTCCGCCGACACTCGCTCCGAATGGATGGCTTCGTCTCGGTCAACGCGCCCCGCTCCGGCGGCGAGATGCGCACCAAACCGTTCATCTTCTCCGGCAGCAAGCTCGTGATCAACTTCTCCACCTCAGCCGCCGGTGGCATCCGCGTGGAAGTCCAATCAGCTGACGGCTCGCCCATCGACGGCTTCTCGCTGGATGACTGCCCGGAGATCTTCGGCGATTCCATCGAGCGGGCTGTTGCCTGGACCTCGGGCTCCGACCTCACCACACTTGCCGGCCAACCCATCCGCCTCCGCTTCACCCTCTCCGACGCCGACCTCTACTCGCTTCGTTTCCAGCCCTGACAGTGCCGCCTGCCCTTTACTCGCAGGTCTGCTACCCAGTCCCTTGTAGGAGCGGCTTCACTCACATTCCAGGAGTTGCGCGATGTCCCCGGCGAGGCACCGGTGAGGAGCACTCCTCGCATCCATCGCCGTGCGCTCTCATCGACCCAATCCCTGTAAGAGGGGCTTTAGCCCCGACGCCGTTGCTTCTGCCGGTACCGGCGTCTACGGCGTCGGGGCTAAAGCCCCTCTTACAGGGGTCGATGGCAAACGGGCCTGAGGTGGTTGGTGATGAAACCACCGTCAGAATCCAGGACCTCGCCAGTTTCTGGAAGGTGAGTTCAGGCGCGAACGCCGTCCGTCTCTCAGAGCACCGACGCAGCCCATCACGAGACCGGCCCATGGCACGGCACCCACCTACACGGCTATCACACTCATCCAGTGGAACTGAACCACCACCACGCCCACCGCCTCATGGCTCTCAGCGCGGAGTGAAAGCCAGTGGGGGGATTCGCTATTGCGGTTGCCAGGCAACTCCACCAGCACCATCTGAGTATCGTCGCCTGTGGTAACGGTGTCGACGGCAGTGCCGTTGATGGTCAGCCACACGTCCGGATGTGGCTCCGCTGACACGATCTGGTAGTTGATCTCGATCATATATGCCAGGACGTCATCACGCGTGCCAGGCGTCTTCAACATGCACTCCAGCATGTTAGGGTGGAAGACATCCTCGCTGTACCTGTTGTGAACAAAGACCTTCTGTAACCCCACATCCGAGGGTTGCGTCTGCGCCCACAGCGAGAGGTACGAGAAGCGCGGCCGAGTGCGGGGTCGGTGACCGACAAACTGCCTCCCCGTAGTCGTCAGCGTGATGCCATCGGCGTAGGCCAGCGCCCAGTCGTCGTCCTCGCCGAGAGCCTCCACATCGTCCGACTTGTCTGTCGACTTGGTGACGCCCATCCGCCGCATCAAGGTCGATCCATCGCGAGACCTGAGCACGGCATCCAGCAAGCGCTGGCGCGACGATGGGCCGGGCACGGCGGGCCCCGCGCGGAACGAGACCGGCTCCGGTCCGCTGCCCGTCGCCACCCCCGGCTTCGCCAGCTTCACGGGGCCCTGCAACTGCAGGATTCCGGACGGCCGTCTCAACCGCGTGTTGATTTCGATTCTTGGTCGTCTAAGGGCGGGTGCGGCCTGCGCCGCTACGCCTGCGGCAACGAGTCCTCCGCCAACCGTCGCGGCATCGCGCAGAAACGATCGCCGATCGTCGGTCGACTCGACCTCGCTCCGGTCTACGGTCTCGTCCTTGCTGGACATGTCACGCCTCTTCCCAATGCCTGGATGCGCGTTCTCACATCCACCTTCTCGGGGCGAGGGGATCGGGCCTGCCGGGCGGTGTTACGGCCAGAAGGCGTAGACGGTCTGCCGCGTTACGATGGAGTACAGAATCCACAGCGTCCCCGTCGTGATGTCGCCCAGGATCAGCCCGTACGCTACGGCCGTCAGCGCCCGCATGCCCCTCGCGTGCGAGTAACGCGCCATGAGCGTCTTCGCGGCCCAGGCGATGAACATGGGGAACCACATGTGCGCCATGTACCACGTCGTCGACAGCGCGAAGCCCGCCGGGTGAAGCGGCCACCATACGAACCGCGTCCGCACCGTCATCAGGCCGAAATACACAACGAAGCCAACCACCGACGCGATGCAGCGGCCGTAGTTGAAGCCCTGGTCGCGCGCCAGCCAGCCCGCAAGCTGCCGCCACGATTCCTGGCTCGCCCACGGCATCCACCGGCCCCAATCCGCGCCGAGGCCGTGTCGGTAGCCCAAGAACAGGAACCAGAAGAGCGCCCACGCCTGCGCGGCGGACACCATCACGATCGACCAGATCAGCAGTTTCCGCCCGTTCAGACCGACCTTCTTCTCAAAGAACAGCGCCTCGAACTGGTGCGGGAGGGGGATGTTGCGGATTCCTCGCGTAAAGCTGAAGAACATGCTCAAGCCCGTCAGATTCTGCTTGCCCAGGATCTGCGGACCCAGCACGTTGCCTTGCATGACGGTGGGGCCGAGTCGCTCCAGCTCGTGAGTCGGCAGGCCCATCTCCGCGCGGATGCGGCCGACGATCATGCTCATCAGGTAGTATTGCACGAAGAACGCCGCCGACACCCAGAACGCCATCCGCTGCGACACGCCGACACTCACCACATAGAGCGCCGGAATCGCGAACAGCAGAATCGCCGCGCGGTAACTCAGCGGCTCGTTCTCGTCGACGCTCGCGGGCGCCTTGTTGAGGATCCGCCGCCAGGCTTGCATCAGATACGGCCGCGCGGCCCAAACGCTGAACGCGATCATCGCGATGTAGCCGCCGAACGATTGCTCCTTGAAGAACGGGAACTCAGGCGTCCGGTTCAGCACGCCGATCCAACTGCAGAAGATCGCCTCGCCCTTCCAGAACAGGTAGAAGAACCATAGCGACGCGGCGAGTTCCGCCGGGAGCAGCAGGGCCAGCCCGATGATGAACGGGTAGAAGCACACGTAGAACGTGCCGATCGCGTTCCACGGCTTGCCCATCCCCACGAAGTACTTGCCGATGTTGTTCGCGTCGACTTGCCAGATCTTGACCGGGAGCTGAGGCACTTGCGGCCAGAGGCTGTGCGCGCCATTCAGCAGGTTGATGAACACCGCCAAGCCCAGCGCCGCGTAGAACGCGGGATGCCTGAAGGCCGGCACGCCCGGCTTCACCATCTCCATCGGCAGTTGGACCACGGGGAACGTCATCTTCTCCCGCTCGACCCATCGCCGCCGGAAGATGACGATCAGCCCCGCCGGCGCCGCCCACATGGCGCTATAGAAAGCCCACCACCGCACCAGCGGCCAGAACCAGACGCGGTAGTTATCCGGGTTGAAGAGCGATGCATCGCCCCGCCACAGCCGGTCGAGCGCGCCCTCGTCCGAGACGGTCATCGTCTCGGGGATGTACTTCAGGAACATCCGCTCCCAGCCGTTCTCGGGCGTCGCGAACCGGAACGCGCCCTGGATCGTGCCGAAAGTGGTATTCATCGTATCCTGGCCGCTCGTGCACGTCGCCACGGAGATCAGGGTGAAGAAGCAGAGCAACTCAGCGGGGGTGAACGCGGCGTCGGGCCTGAACCGCCGGATACCGGCATTGGCGAGGCTAAAGAGCAGCAGCAGGAAGACTACGTTATAGAACAGCGAGACAACCGTTGGACCCTCAATCCCGCGCGGGCCCTGGAGGAACGCCATGAAGAACGCGTTGAACGGCATCACGACGAACGCCACGATGAGAACTCGCAGCGTCACCCCGCTATTCCGGTACTCTGTCCTCTGCTCAGTCGCCTCGGTGAGGGTCGTCTCGGCAGCCAAAGCGTCTCTCTTCGTCGAGCAACACAGAATCGAGCAGGCACCCACTCAGCGCCCGCCCCGCAACGATAGCGGCTTAGTATAGCATGGATTTGGGGAGGAGAGGGAGGATGGTGGATGGACGGCAGACGAGGATTCTCGAGCCGCTGACTGGAATGGACGTTGACACGTCAGAAAGGTGGCGCTTCAACGCATGGACAGTGTGCATGGGTCCGGTGATGGCCCTATCGTGGTCTTGTTTGGCGGGGCGCATCTGTACATTTGGACTACCCGGTCGGCATCGACCTGACTAACGAGATCATCAACGCCATTCAGCAGGAGGATGGTGTCGCGCGCGAGTTCTACGAGCAGTGTCTCGTGACGGACGACCCTAACTTCGAGGTGATGCTCCAACAGTGCGACGCCCTGTCGGCGAGCGACTGGGGGAAGTCCATCACCGACGAGTACGGCGATGAGGTCACCTCCGAATCTCCGCCCGACCACAGTGCCGTTATCGGGGCGTCGGAGTTGGGGACGACAATCCGCAGGAAGGTGATCGAGGCGTTCAGTGCGATGCCGGGCGATACCGCATTGGACGGATCACCGTGGCTGCAGCTGATACCCGCGCTATCGGAGTGTACGCCTGGCGCACCTCCCCGGCTGTTCACCACGAACTATGACATCGGCCTCACATGCCTCGAGAGCAGACTCGGGGGCCACGACGTGGAGTTGCTCACCGGATTCCGCCGCGATGGTACGCTGACAGTGTGGGATCGTGCCTTCCTGTCTGACGCTCTGGCGGGTAAGGGCGGTCGCACTGAGGCACCGGTGGCGGCGTATATGCCACTCCACGGTCTCGTGTCCTGGGACGAGAATGCCTCGCGGCAGACGGTTGAGCACTTTGACATAAACGGAATCCCACTCTTGGATGCAAAGGGGAAGACAGTCATCTGGCCCGCGATCGATAAACTCCCGTTCAAGGATCCCTTCTGGTGCCATCATGAGCACCTCGTGGGTAGCCTTCAGCAGGCGCGAGCGTTGCTCATCATCGGCTACGGCTTCCGGGATACCGCCATCATGTCCCTGATACGGCTGGCTCTCCGGTCCCGCGCTGAGCCACCCACCGTCGTTGTCTGGGACTGCAGCCGCGAAGCCTTCGACGAGCGAGCCACCGACCCAAAGACTGGATGCTTCGAGGTCGGCGAGGCGGAGTTCTTGGAGGCCGCGTTCCAGACTGAGAAGATCACGGAGGCGTATTCCGCTTTGATGTCGCAGAAGCGAGCCTCCGCTGTTGATCCTCATCCATCCGGGCGGCGAGTCTTGACAAGTGTGCAGTCGCTGCTCCGCGCCGCGTCCCCCGAGCAGAAGTGGGGCCTGCATCCCGGCGCCTGGCTGAACCACTCCTTTTCCGGGCGTCAGGGTGAAGACAGCGTGACGTTTGACGACCCAACGGCGCCCAGACGCGACCCGTGGCCGCAGCTCGTGAGTGCAGACCCCGTTGCTGCGTTCGCTGCGACATTCGTAGTGGAGAAAGACGCCCGACTCGACTGGGCTGCGTTCCTTTTCGGGTGGAAAAGCACGGACCACTGGGCGGCCCTCCAGCTGAAGCGGTCCGCGCGCGGCCATACGCTGCAGATCCGGGGTGCGTTCGGCGCAGGAGATCTGCTCCACGAGACGGTGGCTGAGATCGCGCCAGAGCAACTGACTGGGTGTGGCCCGTACACCGTCTATGTGTTCCATGACGGACGCCACACCGTAGTCGCGGTCGAGCACGCGGGCGAGGTCTACGGAGTCGAACCCATTCGGTGGGAGGAGCCGCTCACAGGGATGGTCGGCTTCGCTGCGGACTACGCCAAGTTGGGGACCTCGGACCACGCCACGTTCAGCCACATCCAGATCTGTCGCGTACCTGAAACGGGGTAGGGCGTGGCCGGCGGGGTGCCGTGTCGTGCTGCGGCCGAGTCGGTTCAGGGAGGCGTGATGGAGCAGCTCCGGCGAGGGCTCTTCGTTCTTGGCCACTCTCTGGGGCGGGCTTGAGTTGCAGGTTGGCGGGGCGTGTCAGGACATTGGGAGCAGTCCCTGGACCCAACGGAGAGACACGGGCGGGGACGGCAGGGCGCGATAAATCGCGCCCCTACGCGGCCGCCGGCACGGGAACGTCTGAGGCGGGCGTTGCCCGCCTCAAAGCCTCGCCGTCTCATACCTCAGCCACAGATCACACGCCAGGTGATCGGCGTCCGGCTTGAGGCCCTGGCGGCGGAAGTAGGTGCAGACGTTCTGGACGTCGCGGCGGAAGAGGACCTCGGCGTGCTTGTTCAGGCGGGCGTCGACGGCCTGGGGGACATCGATCACGATGGGGCGGCCCTCCCAGTAGAGGATGTTGTAGGCCGACAGATCCGCGTGCACCAGGTCCGCGCGGAGCATCACCTCGGCGTTGTCCATCACGGCCGCGAAGGCGGCTTCGGCCTCGCTTCGGGTGAGGCGGATGTCCTGAAGCAGCGGCGCCGGGCCGTCCTCATCGCCGAAATACTCCATCAACAGCGCCCCGCCGGTGGCGGCATACAGCTCCGGCACCTCGACGCCCTCGCTGTACATCCGCCGCAGCACTTTCGCCTCCTCACCTGCCCACAGCCCAAACGCCAGATTCCGCCCGAGCGCTGTCTTGTTCTGGATGGCGCGGGTCATTCGCTCGTCGAGAACGATCCGCCCCTCTCGGTAGACGCCGTCCCTCCTGAACGACCGATGGTCGAGGTCCCGATAGACTTTCGCGGCAAACAGCTCGTCCCTGCCAAGACGCTCCTTGTAGACGATGTAGACGGTTGCTTCCTTGCCGGCTTGCGACTCGCTGAAAACGCCATCGATTAGCTTGTCAGCGACGAACTCCCCGAGTTCCGGGGGTAATGTATTCGTGGTACCCAATGGTAGGACTCCTGTGTTTGGGGCGGCATGGCCGCCCGGGATTTTGCTGCGGTCAACACGGGATCCCACCTCCTTTCGCGCCTTTGGCATGCAACGGGGCAGGCGCCCCGTTGCCACGCGACGGCAGATGAAAACGAAAAACGGGCCGCTGGGAGTGCCCAGCGGCCCGTCGCGATTCTCTGGTTGGCGTCGAGGTGCTACTGTCGACGCAAGAGCGCGCAGGAGGTGGGCGAGACTGGACGGCTCCCAGCAACTTGGGCCGAATGCGTGATCATCAGTCATCGCCTCCTTCCGTTATTCCCTGCGCGACGAGACAATGGTACCGCGTCGGCGTCCATTAGTCAATGCGCGCCGCGTCGGATCTGGAGATCCGACCTACGAACGTGACGGCGGGCAGGTGTGTTGTCGCGGGTGGCGAATGACGGTTGCAGCGTGGCCAGACGGTGTGGCCGCGCGGCTCACGATGCCGTGAGCGAGCCTGCCCAAACGGGGTGACGAGCGCTTTGCAATTCATAATGTTCTCGAAGATGCTGCAGCAGCTCTCCATCGCAGAAGCAACCGGAGCAATGAAGAGAATCGGGTTTGAGGGCGTAGATCTCACGGTCCGCGAAAAGGGCCATGTTCTCCCCGAGAATGTTGTCGTCGAACTCCCCGGAGCCGTTGAGGCCATTCAATCGCAGGACATGTGCGTTGGGATGCTGTCCACCGGCGTCACCTGCGTTGAGGACCCGTTCGCTGAAGAGACTTTCAAGATGGCGGGCGAGTGTGGGGTGAAGTTGCTCAAACTCGGCTACTGGCAGTACGGTGGCTTCGGCACGCTAAGAGCCTCCATCGATGAGATCAGGGGCAAGCTCAAAGACATCGAGGCCATGGCGAAGCAGTATGGCGTCACGGCTACGATCCACACCCACTCGGGCAACTTCGTAACCGCCAGCCTGCCGATCTGCGCGACACTGACAGAGGGTCTCGACCCCGACGCCGTCGGGATTTACGTCGACGCGGGGCATATCTTCATCGAGGGCGGGTATGGCGTCTGGAAGCAGGGGATCGATCTCGTCCAGGATCAGATCCGGCTCATCGCGGCCAAGACCTTCGGCTGGTTCCCTGTGAACGGCAACAATGGGTCAGCGGTGAAGTGGACTCGCAAGGCCCTGAGCTTCGACAAGGGCATGACCGAGTGGACGGAGCTGTTTGGGTACATGAAGCAGATCGGCTACGACGGCTACGTCTCGCTCCACAGCGAGTACAACGACCTCGATCTCGACGCGCTTCTCGCCCAGACGGAGAAGGACCTGAGCTTCCTGAAGGCCACCATCGCCGAGCTGGACTAGCCGCCGCGTTGTTGCTACTCGGGGTGATACTCCGGGGCGATTCCCTCGGGCGTTTCGACCCACGCGAAGCCCGTCGGCGCGGTGATCTGCTGGGTCGGCACAGGCTCCCCGTCCCGCACCTCGAACTCGTAGTCGCTCTCTCCTCCGAGCGCGATCCCCGTGACGGCCTCGCCTGAGTGCATCAGGAGTGACTCAGCCTGGAGAGAGACGCCCAAGGCGGTCAGTTCTCGCGTCTCGTCAGCGATGGCGAAGCCGATCTTCTGACCATCGGTGAGTGTGAGTTCGAACCCGCCCGGGACCTCATTCGCCTCGGCGACGGGTGATGTCTCAGTCGGGCTCGGAGCGATGACTGTGATGAGCGTCGAGGCCCCGGGTCCGCCGCGCCACGTCGCGTGGACATCGACTGCGGGCACGGCATCGGCGATGAACCGAGCGTACCAGCCGAGAACCGGATTCTGTCCCTCTCCCGCAGGCTCGATGACGGTCGGCTCTGTCTCGCCGTAGTACTTTTCGTAAGTGATCTCGTCCACGCCGAAGTGGTATAGGTGGACGTTCGGCGCGCCGGGGTCTGAGGTGGAAATGCGCCGGGCTTCGGCATCGAACCCAACCTCGTCCTCGGCGAAGCCATGGACAGGCCGCTTCTCCTCGTCGACGCGCGGCGGGAAGTTCCAGACCTGGGAGTAGGCGCGCGTCTCCTCACCCGAGTTCCTCATCGTGTCGGCGACGATCCAGAGCTTCGCCGGCTTCACGAACCACACCGCGCGCTCGTGGGTGACGCTGTGGTCCGCTTCCAGCCGATTGCTCGGTGGGACGCACTTGCGGTACCCGCCGTCGTAGACGCGTTGGGTGAAGTCAAAGCGCTCGGACGAGTGCCAAAGGCTACCGGTCACGCTCGTTGGCGCCTTCTGCTCCTCACGCTTCTGCGACCAGCCATCGACCAGCACCGTGTTGATCTTGTGCGATGATGGCTCCGAGACATACGTCGCGAAGTTCGGCGGCGCGACTTTCAGGTAGCCCTCATAACCGTACGTCGGCACCCCGGCGTAAACGAGCAAGGGCCTGCCGTAGGCGACCACCTGCACACCGTTGACGTCCGCGTTGATGTGCCCGCTCGTCTTATACGAGCCCATGAAGAACAGCGCGAGGCTGTCTTGGTCCCACCCATCGCGCATCATCGTGTAGCCCATGTAGGGGAATGCGATGGACGTGAAGGCGGGCTCCTCATCGGCGCTGCCCCACATCCGCGCGACGATGCTCGGTATGAGTGGATCCTCCTCTTCACCTTCAAGCGGGCCCGGCACGCCTCCGAGCGCCTCGGCCATTTCGGCGGACCACTCGCGAGCCACGTCGCCGCCCAGCCAGATCTCCGGCGAGCGGGCGATGTGGCTGTTGCCGACTTGGGGCGCGTCACCTATTGGGAGCAGCAAGGCCGCGCGCAGCCTCCGGTACATATCGCTGCCCGCCTTCGCCCGTGCGAGCCACTCGGGGAGTGGCTGGTCGCCGAAGAGCTGCAGCAAGTTGTGCGTGGTCTCGACGTCGCCGCCGTTGTAGTTGAAAGACTGCTCCATATCCGCACCGTCGGGCAAGAACCAGTAGCGCGTAAACTTCTCCCACGCCGGCGTCACCGTCGCCCGCAATTCATCGGCCTGCTTGAACTCCGGAAATGCCACGCTGAGTGAGAGAAGGGCGAGCAGCCCTTCCTTACGTTGATTCGGAATCGCGCTCCCCTCCACGTACCGTCCGATCAACGCCTCCGGGTGATCCATCATGAGCGAGATGGCGATCAACGCCAGCTCGCGCGAGGGGATCGTCGCGATGTCGGACGCCGCGACGGGCAGCTCGTCCACTGCATCGATCTCGTCCCACGGAGTCTCCCGATCCTCGGGCGTAAGCGACTTGGCGAAGACCCCGATCGACTTCAGGATGTTCATCACCCGGTGGGCCTGAAACAGTGAGGACGCGAAGTCGCGGTAGTCCCACTTGCACCCGTAGAATGCCAGCAGATCGGGATCGACCTCGCCCTCGGTGATCATCCGCCGCTGGTTCAGGGCGAAGTCGGCAGTGACCCCAAACCACTTGCGCATGTAGATGGGATCGCCCGTGGCGTGGGCCGCGCCGGCGAGGTTGTTGTAGCGCAGGTACCAGCCGTAACCGGTGTACTTGGCGTCGATGTTGTGCTCGACTTTATCGCTGATCCAGTCGATGGGCGGGTTCGTGCCCGGCGCGCCGCGGTCGCCCCAGCGATCGACCTCCGAATAACCCTCGACCTTCCGCCCGACGTGCCAGTCCGACCGCTTGATGTTGACGAACGACGAGTGCCAGAGGTACTTGCCTAGGTAGAGCTTCCGAAACTGGGCTACCTTCACGTCGCGCCACGCATCGAGCGCCGCCTGATGCTCGCCGCGACCATGGAGCGCCAGCGCGGCGGCCACTTCCTCGGCGGCCGGGTCGATCAGCGAGAAGAGCCGATCGGCGACCGTCTCCGCGCTCGGCATCGAGTCGGCGAAGGTCGCCTGGGCGTGGCAAGGGCACGCGAAGGCGAGCAGGACGAACGGAGTCGCGGCTCTCATGTTGAGGGCTCCCTGGGCAGATCGATCGGACGTTCACGGTACTGATTGTAGCCCGTCGGCGCGCCGACCTTCCCGCGCCGTCGGTTGCGTCCGGGGCCGCGCATCTTGTACACTCGACTGGTCTCAGCACAGAAGCAGGGGAGAATGAGCGTGTCCAGGATACTTGTCACCGGCGGAGCCGGATTCATCGCATCACACCTCGTTGACGCGCTCGTCGGCGAGGGTCACGAAGTCGCCATCATCGATAATCTCTCGACGGGGAAGGAAGCGAACGTCAACCCGGCGGCGACGCTGAATGTGGTTGACATCCGCGACGCAGTAGCGACCGCCAAGGCCATCGAGGATTTCCGACCCGAGATCATCCACCATCTCGCGGCACAGGCGTCCGTCGTCGTCTCCACCGAGGACCCCGCGCTCGATGCTCAGACCAACATCATCGGTAGCCTCAACGTCCTCGTCCCTTTCCGCAAGATTGGTGGCAGGCGGTTCATCTCCACATCCAGCGGCGGCGCCGTGTATGGCGATCCGGCTGAACTGCCCGTCAAAGAGAGCGCGCCTGGGGCTCCGATCTGCCCCTATGGCGTCAGCAAATACGCCTTCGAGGTCTACCTGCGGGCCGCCCATGCGGAATCGGGCCTGGACTTCGTCATCATGCGCTACTCGAACGTCTACGGGCCGCGCCAGGACCCACACGGCGAGGCGGGCGTGATCGCGATCTTCACGAGCCTCCTGATGGCCGGCAAGGAGCCTCACATCTTCGGCGATGGCGAGGCCACGCGCGACTACATCCACGTCAGCGATATCGTCGCCGCCAACATGGCCGCCATGGACGCGCCGGCTCAGTCGATCTTCAACGTGGGGACGGGCGTCGCGACTTCAGTCAACGAACTCACCGCCGCGCTGGTCAAGGCGACCGGCTACGATGGCGAGATCATCCACGACCCAGCCCGCCCCGGCGAGGTGAGGCACACGTACCTCGACTGCACGCGCCTCAGAGAGACCACCGGCTGGGCGCCGAAGTACGAGATCACCGAGGGGATTCAGAATACGGTGGATTGGTTCAGGGAGTAGGGGCGGTTTCAGAACCCCAACAACCGGGCCTGTCGAAGCTGGAGCTTCGACCTACGGGGGTTCTGAAACCACTTCCAGGGGGCGCTGCCGGTTCTCACTCACTTGCCAACAGCGCCTCGACGTTCCGCGCTTCCTGCGCCTCCCACCGGTCACGCTTCGCCTGGAAGTGCTCGTACTTCCTTAGGTGGTCGCCCTGCAGGCCGTCGCGGTAATCGCCGCAGAACGGCACGAGCAGATCGATCCACGTCGCGATGCGATGCAACTCATCATCACTCAGTTCCACACCATTGTGCCCCGAGCGCAGCATGTTGATGAGCGGGCTCGTCGCGGCGCCCGCGTGGTATGGCGGCAGCATGCTCGGGACGGACTGAATGTTGATCCAGTCCGAGACGCGACGATCGGCGAGAGCCAGATACGCATCGCTCCAGTACCGCAGCGATCCGGGATCGAGAGGCCCCGTGCCTTTGAGGCTGAACGCCGCCTTCGGTCCCGTCGGCGCGTCGGTTGCGATATCCACGATGCCCACATCCACGTACTGGCCGCCGATGGTCTGTTTGCAGTAGACCGCCATCACGTTCGTCCCCCCCCCCAACGCCTGCGAGCCAAGCGGCTCCATGTGGGTGAGCTTGTACGCCTGGAGGTAGCCGGATGCGTGGAATGCCCGCTGCCCGTTGATGGTCACCTCGATGTCCTCATCGTGGTGGACCATGAGCCCCGGTTCTCCTGGCACGGCATCGAGGTCGAAGGCCCGACGCAGCCAGATCTCCTTGCCAAGCCACTCGGTGCCGACCTTGGCGCCAGGCGTCCCCGGATTGCCGAAGCCACCAGGACCCTCGAGCCAGTCGCCGTCGTCGAAATCGGCGGCGCGCCAGTCACCATTGGGCTCCTCGAGCGTGTACTTCCACGTCGCATCACCGGCCCACGGTAGCGCGACCTCCATGGTGTCGGGGTCAAACGCATCCGCCGCGGCTGACCGGGCGCCCTCAACGTGGTGGCATGACACGCAGTGTCGGTCCAGGATCGGCTGAATCTCCGTGGGAAAGCTGAAGCCAGATGAGCCTGACGGACCGCGCCATGGCCTCAGTTCCTTCGGCCCGCCCCTCATCGCGAGCGAGGTGTTCACGGCCAGCGGCGCCGAGTTCTTGTCCTCATGGCACCCAACGCAACTGACCGCCTCGCCCGGCTGGAGCGCGACCCAACTCCGCATCGTCTGGGCGGCAAATCCATCCGCGTCGAGCGCCTGGAAGTAGACGGGCGTCTGCGCGGGGACCGTGAAACACGCCGAGCCATCCTCGTGAACGGGCGTCGTGCCGAGAATCCGTTTGACGTCCCACGTGCCCTGGATCGAGACGGGCGTTGAGATCATCGCCCCACCGGCGGGGCCCGCGTTGCCATTGCTGCCTACACCGGCCGCTCGGTACTCAAGGGCGATCACGCGCAGCGACTTGATGCCGCCCCGCTCGACTCCCACCAGTCCCGGCCCATCATAGATATCGTGGAGGTAGACAGTGCCCGTGTCGCGCTCGTAGTCAGCAAGGCGGGGCCTCGCGTGAGGTATGGGTCTCGGCCTGACGGGAACCGGCTGGTTGCACGAGATCGCCGGATCAGACGCCAGCAGTTCGCGCTCGCCATCGGCGTTCACCCAGTAGATCCCATACCGCGCCGTACCCTCCGGCCGCATCGCGACGATGAACTCCGTCTCGCTCAGCGGGTACGGGTACTGGAACTGGTGCCCGCTCTGCCCGTACTGGTCGACATGAACCGCCTCGGTCTTGCGGATCGGCGCGATGAGTTGAGCGCCGCTATTCTCTTGCCGCCCGAGCCGTGGGTCGAGAGTGCCCAGCCACCCGTTCTGGTGCGTGTGATGCCCGCTGAAGATCGCGACAAGCTTGCCCGTGCCGGGAATCGCCCGCGCGTGCATGATCGCAGTCGGGAAAAACGAGTTGTTGCCATACAGCTCCGTCTGTCCCGTCCCGTCGGGCTTCATCTCAAACAGCCCTTGCGGGTAGATCTGCCCGCGGTCGCTATACTCCCACTTGGTGTAGATCACCCGCCCGTCGGGCGTGATTGTCGGGAAGTTCGTGTGGACCTGATCGTAGCTCAAGCGCCGGAGGTAATTCCCGTCGGCGTCGCACGTGTAGAGGTTGCTGACCTCGGTCCACCAGCAGTCGACGATCTGCACGCAGCGAGTCGAGTTGAAGACGATCTCTCCGCTCGGCAGATAGGTGGCCTCGTAGTCAGCGAAGCCGAGACCATCCGTGAGTTGCCTGACCTCGCCATCGGCGACGCGCATCTCGTAGAGGTGATAATCGTCCTCGTCAAGCGACTTCTTCCAGGCAAACAGCACGCGCTCGCCGTCGAAGCTCACGTCCGGGTCGCGAATCACGCCGCCGCGGTCATCCACGAGCGTCCGCACCGTGCCGTAACGCCCGTCGAGGTCCAGCACGCAGAGGCTCGCGCCGGGCACGAAGTGACGCTCGTTCTGCGCGTCGCTCTGGCCCTCGGTGTATGCGTAATGGGATCCGCCCAGGTCGTAGTGCTTGGTGAAGGCAATGGACTTCAGCGTGTCGCGATGCGTCGCCAGACGCGCGTCGCGCCGGCGCTCGCGCTCGGCCAGATAGGCCTCGGCCTCCGGGCCTGATAGCGGCTCTGTCACGCCATCCTGCGCCAGCCAATCAGCGACAGCCTCAAGGGCAAGACGGTCATCGGGGAATTGGGCAACAGCCTGCAACGCGGTGTCACGCGTCAGGTTGGCGGCAACCGCATCGCGCCAGTCCTGGCCACTGGCCGACCCAGTCGCGCCCGCGATCAGCGCGCACAATGGTAGTAGGCCCAGGTGGTGTCTGGGGCTGAGCATGGCCGCCCTTTCTGAAGGTCAGCTCCCGCCGGACCAGATGGTCACGCGCGGGATCAACACGCCGCTGTTTCGCGTCCAGAGGCCAACGTACCCGCCGGGCAACGGCTCGGGGTCTTCGTACTCCAGCACCGTGTGGCCCTCAAACTCGAGCGCGACGCGGTGTCCGATTCTCGACGCCCGGACGCGGAACCACCGATGGTGGACATTATACCCCGACGGCACGCGCGCGTCAGCGTTCTCGGCGACCACCTCGCCGTTTCTGAGCAGTTGCGTCTTCGCGCCGCCGTCGCCGCCGATCGTGAAGCTGTACCCGCTCTGGGCGCTAGTCTTGTCGCCGCAGAGGACCGTGTTGTAGTCGCGACACCGTTTCGTCTCCGGGCCGCCGGGGGCTTTCATCTTCGTGCCGACCCAGTAATCGACCGCCACGTCGCCCTGCACGGCGTGCTTGTTCCAGATCACCGCGTCCTCGGCTCCCCAGCCCGCCAGCCACGACCACCGGCCGTCACACGCCCAGCGCGCGGCAACCTCCCATGAGCCCTCGGAAACTTGCCAGTCCGTCGGCGCGACGCCAAACACGTAGTCCCGCACTTGCGGCGAAACGGCCTCCAACGCGTCCACCGAGATCGGCGCGCCCTCAATGCCGGCCGCCAGTCGGCACGGGCCTTTCATCGTCACGGGCTTGCCGATCGGGCGTCCCGCGCACGCCGCCCTCACCGCTGACCCGCGTCGCGAGAGAGCCAAGACATCCCCGTCTCCGATGACCACCATCTTGCGGATCGTCTTCTGCCCCGGTGCCGTCAGCGTGACCTCAGCGTTCGGTCCGTGGCCGGCGACGGTGATCGTGATTCGTTCATCGACTGGCGCATCCATCCTCGGGGACGCGATCAGGCTGCGCGCGTACGGGAGGTCGTCAGCCTGAACCGTCATGGTCGCGTCCAGGTCGCCGATGAAATCAGACGCGTGCCACAGCAGGTCGTCGCCGACGCGGATGACCGTCCACGGCGAGCCGGGATTCGCCCATGTCATGTAGTCGTGCGGTCCCATCGACGGTGGGATGTCCGCGACGGATCCACCCTCGTTGCGCGGGGCGATCAGCGGTTCGTCCGAGGGCTGTGCGATGAGGTCGTCAAACCGTGCCGAGCCGCCTCTCACTATCAGGCCGGCGACGCCGCTTCGCGCTGCCGGGTTGGGGCATGTCAGCACGCTTTCGCCGTCCATGTATGCCCCCAACTCATCCCGGTCCACGCGCAGCGCCAGCCGGTACCAGCTGCCGTCGACGCACCCGCCCGGCTTCTCGGCCAGGACCGCCTCATCGCCGCCCAATACCCGCACGATGCGCGTCCATTCCGGTCCGCTCAGCAGCGCGACGTAATCCGTCTCATCCAGCACCAGCCCCGCCACGCCCACAACCGCGCCCTCCGTATCAGGACGCGCGGCCACGCTCACCGAGTAGTCCTCCCAAATCCAATCGCCCGCCGTGGCCATCGCCTGCCCATCGCCCTTGCCGATGTAGCAGAACCCGTTGATCGAGTATTCCTCGTTGCCCACTCCCGCTTGTTGCCATTCGCCCGTCACCGGCGTCCACGGGCTCTCGGAGCTGCTGGCCCGCATGAAGTCATCCGCAAACCGCACGGGACCAACCGGCTGAATGTACGGATCGCCTACGCTCACCGCCCCCGGTTTCATGGCGAGGCATCCGGGTTTGGTCGTGATCTTGGCAGCCAGCACCTCGTCGGGTCCCACGATGAGCGAGACCATTCCCTCGCGGCGTCGGATGTACCCAGACAGTCCCTCCGCCGCCTCCCACGCGGCTGTGGCAACCGGTTTCCCGCCCGCGCGCTTGCCCCGGTTTAGCTCCACCCGATCCGGCCAGAAACTCATCCACAGACACGGCCGTCGAGGCGCGCCGCTCTCCGCGAACTCCGCGTCGAACACCAGAACGGTCGGCGCCGCCGCGGCCAAGTCAATCGGGCCCACCTCAATCGGGATATTGCACGATTCATCGGCGGCAACCTCAATGAACTCATACCCCTCGGGCACGGCGACCGGCTCATCCGGGAAGCCGGGCTCGGCCGTCGAGTCAGTTGGCGGAGCGTCCTCCGAATCTTCGCCCGACCTCACTCGCTCGCCGCTGCTTGGCGGCGCGTCGTTGTCGGGCTCGGTCCAGAGCAGCTTTGGCGCGACCTCGCCTCGCAGCAGGTAGTTGATGATCCCGTCCAGCAGTGGCTCCGCTGAGTTGCCGCGGTGGAAGCGCGCGAACGCCAGCGGCGCGCCGGAGTAGATGATCTCGCCCTCGCCCACCTTGACCCGCACAATCGCCGGCCACTTCTCATTGTGCTCGCCTGCGCCGTCCTGGCAGTAGTAGCCGAGGATCTCGCCTGCCGATTCATCCTGTGGCCAGACGCGAACGCCCTGCAGGTGATGCATGTCGATGGGCTTAGCCACATCCAGCGCGGCGGAGATCGGGTGAGCGGCGCTCGTGATGATGACGTCGCCCTTGGTGGGAGCGCCGCTCGCGACCTTGACGAACTTCAGCAGTGGGAAGTCCGTCTGGGCCGCCCACGTCTCAACGAACGCCCGCCCGCCGGCCTCAAGCCAGGGAATCAGGGCCTTCTCCGCCTCCGATTGGTGGGCGGTCGGCAGGCACGAGAGCATCAGCACGTCAAACCGCGCCAGCACTTCGGGCTGCTTCATCTCCCACGCGAAGACGCGCTGCCAGGGCAGCCCTCGCGCTGAGAGTTGCCCGTCGATGCCGTTGGGGTAGTCGCCGCTCACGCCGATCATAAACTCGCGCGGAGCCGCATCGGCCACGCAGCACGGGCCGAGACCGATCGCAGTCAGTAGCGCAATGGTTGTGGGCAGGAATCTATACATGTAGTTAGGAGTGCCCGCGTCTGGATCAAGCTCTCATAGGATAGCTTCAGATAAGTTGGCGGCTCCGCGTGTGGGAGGTGGGAGTTCGGCGGAGGGGGGACGGGGCCCTGCCTACCCAGAGAACCACACAAGGCCGACTCCATGGAAGGAGCCGGCCTGTATTCCACCGCTGGTGCTCGATCAGGTGGATCTACTGTCATTGCCGCTCGCGTCCGCACGAGCTTCGTGCGAATGACCAGGGGGCCGCGTCGTCGGGACGCCCCAAGAGCAAGCGGAATAGTTGCTTATACGCTATCCGGTACTGCAATTCCTCCTTACCGGGTCAGAAGGAGCCTGTGCCGAGGTCTAAAGGACCGGCCCTGAGACTTCGATACAGGCTCATCAGAAGGCCTCGCCCGGCGCGACGGTGAACCGCCGCGCCAACGCTAACACCAGGCGAGGGGACTCACGATGAAGATCGCGCGTTTCGAGACGGAGAGCAAGGTTGCCTACGGAATCCTCGACGGTGACACGATCGATGTCATCGATGGCGAGCCGTTCGACGGCATCGACACGACGGGCGAGAAAGTCAGCCTCAGCCAGGCACGGCTCCTCGCACCCGTGACGCCGCCGAGCGTCATCGCGATCGGGCTGAACTACCGCCGCCATGCCGAGGAATCCGGCATGGCGATTCCCGGCCATCCACAGATGTTTCTCAAGGCCACCAGTTCGGTCATCGGGCCCGGCGATCCGATCCGTATCCCGAGGATGGCGCCCACCGAGGTCGACTACGAGTGCGAGCTGTGCATCGTGATCGGCAAGACGGCGAAGCATGTCAGCGAGGCCGAGGCGCTCGATTACGTGTTGGGTTACACGTGTGGGAACGACGTCTCCGCGCGCGATTGCCAGCTCAAGCTCGACGCGGTCTGGGCGCGCGGGAAATCGTTCGACACGTTCTGCCCGATCGGCCCGCACATCGAGACCGAACTCGACCCGGATAGCTGCGACATCACCACGCGCGTGAGCGGGGAGACGATGCAGGACTCCAGCACTTCAGACATGATCTTCGGTTGCGCCAAGCTCGTGTCGTGGCTCAGCGAGGTCATGACGCTCGCGCCCGGGACCGTCATCATGACTGGGACGCCCGAGGGCGTCGGGTTCGCGCGCAAGCCGGCCGTCTTTCTGAAGGATGGCGACACGGTCGGCATCGAGGTTGCGGGGATCGGGACGCTGACGAATCCGGTCATCAACGAATGACCGCCCCCGGAGGATCGCCATGTCACAGAAACAATGGCTGACCGACGCGCTTGACGGAAACACTCCTGAGCGCACGCCTTACTCGCTCCAGAGCGAGATTCTCAGCTCAGACGATCTCATGAGCGACGAGTGGAAGGCGCTGTACGATCAGGGCCTCGCCCTGTGCCACCACGTCGCCACCGTCGAGCATATCGAGCATGGTGTCGAGAGCACCCGCGAAAAGCGTGACGACGGCGGCGCAACGGTCCACGTTCACCGCAAGGAGACCCCCGTTGGCACAATCGAGCGGGTCACGCGCGACGGCTGGCCCATGCAGAACTGGATCACCCAACCCAGCGACTACAAGATCCAGCAGTGGATCGTTGAGAACACCGAAGTCGTCGCCCGGCCTGAGAACTACGAGCCGGCCGAGGCGCTTATCGGCGACCTCGGCACGTGCGTCGTTGCCGGCTCGCGCACGCCCGCCATGCGCATCAACGTCGACTGGGCGGGCCCCGAGATGTTCTGCATGGATGTCGCGATGGAAGTGCCCGAGCTGTTCGAGCTTTACGAGGCTCAGAAGGTCCGGTTCATGGAGGAGTGCGAGCTGATCGCCGCCGGGCCCGGCCAGTACGTCGAGTGGCCCGAGGACCTGGCGGTGCGCATGCTCGGGCCGGCGCGCTACGGCGAGATGCTCGGTTCCGTTTACGAGGCGGCCACGCCGCTCTTGGAGGCTTCTGGCAAGCGGGTGATCGTGCGTTACGACGGCGAGTTGAAGGCGGTCGCCGACCAGATCGCCGAGTTGCCTCTGCACATTATCGAGGCGATCACGGAGCCGCCCGCGGGCGACATGACCTTCGACGAGTGCCGCGCGCAGTGGCCCGATATCGTGCTCTGGGCCCAGATCAATGGCGAGCTTTACCAGGGACCTCGCGATGAGCTCCGCCAGGCGGTCATAGACAAGCGCGAGCGCGCCGGCAAGCGCGCCTTTGGATTTGAGATCTCAGAAGATCTCCCACCCGACTGGCAAGAGACGATCCCGCTCGTCCTGAAGACGCTTGAGGAACTAGGCTAACCGGAGAGACCAGGCATGTCCCAGCGACAGTGGCTGACCGACGCGCTCGATGGGAACACGCCGGCGCGCACGCCCTACTCGTACTACAGCTGGATGCTCAGCGGCGACGAACTGATGGCGGACGAGTGGAAGACGCTCTACGATCAGGGGCTCGCGATCTGCCATCACGTCAGCACCACGCGCCACGTCCAGCATGGCGTCGAACACGAGCAGGAAGAGCGCAAAGACGGCGACACGATCTACCGCACGTATCGGATCAAGACCCCCGTCGGCATGCTGGAGCGCACCACCCGCAACGGTTGGCACCACGAGGATTGGATCAAGACGCCCGCCGACTACAAGACCCGCCAGTGGATGATCGAGAACTCCGAGCTGGAGACGTGCTACGGGAGCTTCCAGGCTGGCGAGGAACTCATTGGCGACCTCGGAGTCTGCGTCGTAACAGGCTCCCGAACGCCCGCCATGAGCATCAACGTTGACTGGGCCGGCACGGAGCAGTTCTGCCTGGATGTCGCGATGGAGGTCCCGGAGTTGTTCGACCTCTACGAGGCCCAGAAGAACCAGTGGATGGAGGAAGCTCGCCTCATTGCAGCAGGTCCAGGCAAGTACGTGAAGTGGCTGGAGAACCTGACCATCAGCATGCTGGGGCCGAAGCGGTACCAGGACCTGCTCGTCAATTGCTACGACGCGGCGGCGCCGTTCATGGAGGCCGGCGGCAAGCGCACGATGGTGCATTACGACGGCGACTTACGGTGCATCGCCGATGAGATCGGGGCCTCGTCGCTTCACATGATCGAATCTCTGACCGAGCCGCCCGAGGGCGACATGACGTATGACGAAGCCCGCGCCGCGTGGCCGGATATGGTGCTCTGGGGCAACATCAACATCGACCTCTACTACGGCCCGCACGAAGCGCTCCGCCAAGCCGTCATCGAAAAGCGCGAGCGCGCCGGCAAACGCGGCCTCGCCTTCGAGATCTCCGAAGACATGCCGCCCAACTGGCGCGAGACCATCCCCGTCGTGCTTGAGACGCTCGAGGAATTGGGGTAGTATCCGGCAGAGGCAGAATCTCCGCCCTCGACCAAACCTTCCCCGGGGGATTCTGTTCTACCGTGGTGAGGGAGCGGCGGCCCCACCATGGAGCGCACCGACAGCGATCTGATGACTGCGGCGGCCAGGGGTGATGTGGATGCCTTCGATCAATTGGCCGCGCGCTACCGCGACACGCTCGTGCTGTACTTCGAGCGACGAGTGCGCGATGCCGGTCTCGCCCGCGAGCTGACTCAGGACGTGCTGGTCAAGCTCTGGCTCGCGCGCGAGCGATACGCGCCACTTGGCCGGCCCTCGAGCTACCTCTTCACCATAGCCCGGAACCATCTGTTCAACTGGCTCGACGCGCGCTCGCGACGACCGGGAGCCGGATCGCTCGACCAGAGCCTGGCCCAACTCCCGCGCGCGGCAAGCTCCGAGGAACTCGCTTTGGCGCGCTGGCAGGCGTCAGAGGTCCGAGCGGCTGTCGAAGCGCTGCCTTCGGACCTGCGCGAAGTCGTCACGCTCAGTCGGTTCGGCGGGCTGAAGTACGCCGAGATCTCAGAGCGACTCGGGGTCCCAATCGGGACGGTCAAGTCGCGCATGCACTACGCAATTCGCCGTCTGCGCGAGCGCCTCGACGGGTTGCTCGACTGATCGCCAAGGGGGAGGATGCCATGCCATGTGACAAGATCCAGGAGGACCTCGCCGCCTACTCGCGCGGGGAGATCGAAGGCGACCGCAAGGACGAGATCGACCGCCACATCGGCGAGTGCGTCGACTGCCAACTCGAACTCGCCGGAGTGCGTCAGGTGATGGACAGCATGGCCGCGACGGATGAGCAGTTGGTCGCCGGCGAGTGCAAGCGCATCATCACCGCGGCCATGGAAGCCCGCGCCAGCGACGTGCACCTGCTGCCTCGGGACTCCGATTTCACCGTCCGGTTCCGCATCGACGGCGCGCTCAGGGAGTGGCAGCGTCTCAGCAGGCCGCTCGGAAGTGCCGTTGCCACGCGCATCAAGGCAATGGCGGAGATGGACGTGGTGGAAACGCGCACGGGCCAGGACGGCCGTATCCTCGTCCGCCACGACGGCACCGACATCGACATCCGAGCCTGCACGATGCCCACCACGTACGGGCAGAAGGTCACCATGCGGCTCCTGCGCAAGGGCGATGCGATGCTCGATCTGGAGCGCCTCGGGATGAACGAGAGCCAGCTTCAGGCCACTCGCCAGTTCCTCGTCTCACCGAGCGGCCTGCTGATCGTCACCGGCCCGACGGGCTCAGGGAAGACGACGCTGCTGTACTCCATGCTCAGCGCTCTCGATGCCGATGCCCTCAACATCGTCACCATCGAGGACCCGGTCGAGTACATGCTGCCGGGCATCGCGCAGACGCATGTCAACCGGAAAGCCGGCCTGACCTTCCACCGCGGCCTTCTGTACCAGCTCCGTTCCGACCCTGACGTGGTCATGTGTGGCGAGATCCGCGATCTGCAGAGCGCGGAGGTCGTCATCCAGACGGCGATGACCGGGCATCTGGTCCTCTCGACCCTCCACGCCCAGACCGCGCCGGAGGTCTTCAGGCGCTTCCTGAACATGGGTGTCGAGCCGTTCATGGTCACCGACACGCTCCGTTTCGCCGTGGCGATGAGGCTTGCGCGGACGATCTGCGACGAGTGCAAGGAGCCGCATGAGCCAACTGGACCGGAGCGCGAATGGCTAAGCGCTGCGCGCGTTGACTGGACCGGTCTCTCGCTCCAGCGCGGCGCGGGATGCGACCAGTGTTTCGACACCGGATACCGCGGCCGGACGGGCGTCTTCGAGGTGATGACCGTTACCGATCCCGTGCGCGAGGTGGTCACGCAAGGACTGGACAACCGCGAATTCGAACACCTGCTGCGGTCGTCGGGCCACAAGTCGCTCGTCGACCACGGCATCGAGAAGATCCGCGCTGGCATCACCACGGTCGAGGAGGTCGCGGCGATCTCTCGGGCACTGTAGGGTGTTCGTATACGCAGCCGAGGAGGTTATCCATGCGTCTATGCGCCCTGCTGCTTGCTCTGGCTGTGACCGGTTGTGCTCAGGAAGCCCCGACCGAGACCGTCCTTTTCGAGGAGCCCTTCGAGGACACGAACTGGGAATCGCGCGGTTGGTACGACGGTCCGAAGATGGAGATCACCGACGAGCACGCCGATGGCGGCGAGCATTCCTGCGTCTGGCACTGGGCGAAGGCCGGCGACATCGGCCCCGTCGGCAGAGGCGCCCGGGTCCGTCTGGAGCCCGTCGATAACGTCACGTTTAGCTTCAGCATGAAGCACGGCGAGAACTGGGACTGGACCGGGGTCGACTGGCACCCTCATGAGTTCCACTTCGTCACCACCGAAGACTCCGAGTACGTCGGCCCCGCCTACACGCACCTGACGTTCTATATCGAGGTCGTCAACGGCAAGCCGCGCATCGCCATCCAGGACGGAGCCAATATCGACGAGGCGCGAATCGGCGAAGACCTCGTCGGCGTCACCGAGAACCGTGCCGTCGCCGGCGGCAACGGCGCCAGCGATTCCCACGGAGCGGGCGGCTACTACAAGAACGGCGACGTCCACTGGAACGGCAAGTCCTGGGATGCGGAGGAAGCCTGCTTCAGCGATGAACGGGGGCCGCGCTACAAGGGCGACTGGCACCACGTGAAGGTCAAGCTGCAACTCAACACGGTCGAGGACAACATCGGCCAACAAGACGGCATCATCCAATACTGGTTCGACGGCGAGCTGCTAATGGACTTCGACGATGTCGTCTTCCGAACGGGCCAGCATCCCGACATGCTGATCAACCAGTTCCTCATGACCCCCTACTTCGGCCCCGGCGTCCCGCATGAGCAATCCATCTGGGTCGACGACCTGAGGATCACGACGGAGTAGTCTCGCAGTCCCCATGACACCAAAACGGCGTCCCCAGTATTGGGGACGCCGTTCGTGCTTCTGCTTCATTGCAGTCCGGCAAACTACTCGCCGGTCATCAGCCCCTCCACCATCTCGCAGAGCAAGATCGCGAACTCGGCGGTCGAGTCCATGATCACGTGCGCGTACTCCGCGCCGATCGCGGGATCACCCCAGGTGCCGCCCTCAAGCTGCGCGGAGACGATGTAGTCCGCGACCTCGCAGGCAATGCGGCGGTAGTTGGCGTTGCCGGTGGCCTGGTAAAGCAACGCTGCTCCCCAGCCGAACCACCCCGACGCCGGCGCCTTGTACCGATCGCCGGCGCACAGGTCACCGAACTCGGCGTACTTGTGCGCGCAGTCGAGGTACTTCTTGTCGCCCGTCGCGGACGCAAGCCTTACCAGAAATGCCGTCGCCAGCCCGGGAATCGCGTAGTACTGACCCGTCTTCGTGACATCAACGACGCGCAGCAGCGACTGCTCTTCCGGGAAATCGGTGATGAGCTGCTCGCCGCCATGCACGGTGAAGTACAGCCGCTTGCTGGCGACCGGTTGCTTCTTCCAAACGCGGATCAAGTGCTCGCCAACCGCCGTCGCCTCGTCGAGGCGACCGGCATACAGGCAAGCCAATCCCGCCGTGCATGTGGTCATCAGATCCTGCTCGCCCGTCAGCGGAGCCTCCGGGCCTCGGGTCAGGAAGCCGCCGGACTCGTAGTGCTGCAGCGACGTCAGGAAGTCGATGCCTCTCAGTGAGATATCAAACTGAGCCAGCCGCTGCGCCCCGGCGATGAGCCAGGAGTTCGAATAGTGGTAATACGTCTGATGCGCTCCAATGCGCGGGTAGTGTCCACCGAAATCCCCTTCCTCGGTGAAGGAGTTCTCTCGGATCCACGTCAGAAGCCTCACGGCCTCTGGCGTCCGCCCGGCCAGGCTAAACGCATATGGCACCTTGTAGTATGCCGCTACCCCTTGGTCGACCGGGTCCATCGAGCCGTCGTCATTCTGTTGTTCGAGCAGCCACTTGATGGCTTTGACTGCTGCCTGACGGTAAGCCGCTACATTCATTCACGCACCCCTTGAAAGGCTTCCCCCGCGTCGGCATGCAAAAGCGCCCCGCCGAGCGCCGGGAAAGCTGTCAGTTGGACGAGTTTCCGCGTCGGCGCGCGCTATTCCTCCCACCAGCCGCCGACGTGGGTAATCTCACACCATTTGGCGCTATCTGCCAAACGCCACGGTCACGATCTGCTTCGGTCCCGCCTCGATGCCCACCGTGCCATCGACGAGATCCAACTCCTCGATACTCTCCTCAGAGAGCGCCACTAGCTCCGCCCGTGACGCGCCCTTCACGCCGATCCGGCCGGCCTTCGGCTCCGTGGTCGGGTTGAAGACGCGCGCGATGATCCGATCGTCCGTCTCCGCCTTCTTCACCGTTGAGAGCACCAGGCCATCGGCGTCCAGCACGACGAGGCTGTCGGACGCCGGAAGCTCGCCGCCATGCACGCCCGTTTGGACGCCGCGAAGCGGCACGTTGAACTGCTGCGCCTCGTCCGGGATGCCCGCGTCCGACCACGTGCCCGCGTATGGCAGCACGGCGTAGCGGAATGAGTAGGTGTCCAGGCACTGCGCCTCGGGCGTGTAGTTGTACTCCGCGTCCATCGCCCCCGCGTCGCCGCTCATGCTCAATCGGCCAACGCACCGCAGCAGCGTCAGCGCCACGGTCCTCTCGGCGTCGGGCAGCACCTCGTACTCCGGCAGGCCCTGGTTGATGACCGCCAACCCGTGGTCCTCATCCTCCACAGCCACGAATCCCTGCTGCGGCGCGAAAGTCGACGCCCCGTGCCAGTCCGCCGGCGGCTGGATCGGCCGCGCGACCACATCGAACTGCCCGTCCGCGCGGGCGACGTCGGTGTCCACGCCCGAAGGGAACAGCGCGCGCACGCGGTGGTCCTTCGCGCGGTTGGTGATCTGCGTTTCAATCTCGACACGACGGCTACCGGCCTTCAGCGTCACCCAACTCGTGATCGGGATCTCAACCGTCCGGTCCGAGCGTTTGCGGCGATCCTCCGTCGCGCATTCAGGCGCCACGAGCCGCGTGTCGATGCGGAGCCTGCCAAGCAGCGGCCCGCAAGTCTCCAGCGACACCGTCGCCGCCTCACCGACGCTAGTCACCAGCCGGTCTACCGTCGGCGGGATCATCTTGTACTCGTCGCCGACGTCGCCGTTGCTCGCGAAGACGTTGCACGGCCCGTACTCGATGTCTCGCTCGAGATCGACAATCGCCAACGAGCCGCCCGGCAGGACGTGGACGCTGATCAGTTCATTCGTCAGCGAGGCGGCGTCTGCCGACACGCCATTTGCCCCACCCGTCGACGGGCCCGAGGCCACGACCTGAAGCGTGTCCCACCCGCCGGAGCCGACCTCCGCCTGAACCGCCAGCTTGAAGCGCCGGACATGCTCGGACAGCGGCAGCTTTTGCGGGTGCAAGTACCGAACGTGGGTGTCTTCCATGTCCAGGAACTGACTCGGCACCGCCTCGCCGTCGGAGCCAATGACCCGAACGTGCGCCGGCGCGCCCTCGGCAATCGGGAACTCCGCCTCGATTTCTGCGACCTCGACCCGATCGCTGCTCAGCGGGTTGAAGATGCAGACGGGCTTCGCCCCCTCGACTTCAGTCGTCGTGTCTATCTTGCCGGCGAGATGCTTCAGCGAGCGCTCGGTCACGCACTCGGCGACCTCCTCGGCCTGCTTGAAGCGCGGGACCATGTCCTCGTGGACGCGGTCGAGCGAGCAGCCGCAGATCGAGTCATGCGGATGGTTCTCCAGGAGCTTCTTCCACGCATGCCGAAGCAACCCGCTGTCGTCCTTCGCGCCCTGCCAAAGCGCCAGCGCGGACCACGGCTCCGCCCAACGCTCAAGCGCTGTCTGCGCCCGCTCGTTGAGTTGCTTCAGGTACATTCGCGCCGACAGCGTCCCGGCGAGAATCTGAGAGCCACGATCCTCCCGAAGCTCGCCATCAAACACCTCAAGGTCCTGAGCCTCCGCCTTCACGCCGTCGATGAAGGCCTGCATCGTGCTGTGGGCGATCTCGGTGCCCTCGCCGAGCTTCCCCTCCAGCGACGCGATGATCGGCGCGATGTTCGGCTGGGGCTCCAGGTGATCCACGCCGTTCATCAGCAGCATGTGGCGCGTCGCCGATACCGGCGCCTGCCGGTCGATGATTGCCTTCGTATACGCAGCCGCTTCGTCGACATCCTCGGGGAACCACTGCGCGTTGTTGTACCAGAAGGCCATGTGGTGGGTGATCAGCTCCGACCCATCCGGGCCACGCCAGATCAGCTCCATCTTGCGCCCCGGCACTGCCAGCGAGTAACCCCGGCCGAAGATGCAGTTGTCGATTCCAAACCCCTGGAAGATCTGCGGCATCTGGCCGATGTTGCCGAACTGGTCCGGGAGATACCCGATCTTCATGCAGCCGCCGAAGTCCTCGGCAATCTGGTGCCCGTAGAGCAGGTTCCGCACGTGTGATTCCGCGCTCGTGAGGAACGCATCGTTCAGCAGGTACCACGGCCCCACCAGAATCCGCCCACTCTCGATGTGCTCCCGCAGGGCCGTCTCCTTCTCGGGCCGCACCTCAAGATAATCCTCCAGCACGATCGTCTGGCCATCCATGTGGAAGACCTTGAAGCCCGGGTCGCGTTCGAGGATATCCAGCAGGTTGTCGATCAGGTCTACCAGCCGGACGCGGAACTGCTCGAACGTCTGGTACCACTCGCGATCCCAGTGGGTGTGGCTGATCACATGCAGCAGATGTCCTTCGCTCATCTCTCACTTCTCCCAATCAGTAATGCCGTCGCCGTTCGCAGGTCGGGCTTCCCAACCCGACGCCGTTCGCCGTTCGCTATCCCTCGCCGCACACCCTCACCTGACACACGCCCAAATCATCCGGCCCCTCCTCAACCACCACCCTCACCCGCTCCGCTGTCACTCCGTCCACCTCCACCACATGCCTCCGCTTCGCTTCCCGTCGATACTCCGCCACCTGCACCCAGTCATCTCCCGCCTGCACCGTCACCGAGAACGCCGTCGCCGCCAGCTCCTTCGTCTGGAACACAACATGCACAGAGCCGATCGCCTTCTCCTCACCTAGCTCCAGCTCTACCCACTGCGGCAGCGCGCCATCAGGCACCCACGCGTGACGCTCCCCATGCTCCCACCGCGCGAAGCCGTCCGTGACCGCCTCACCATTCCCACTCGACGCCGTCACCCGCGCCGTCCGTGCCAGGTCCTCCGGATCGGCGTTCGGCAGGTCGATGATATGGCATCCATCCTTCAACAGTTGCTGCTGCAGATCCGCAATCCGCTGCTCCGCAAGCTCCCTCGGCGAGACCCCATCCCGCGCGCACATCGCCGCCGCCGTCCCGACCGCCTGGGCCATCACCGCGTTCGTCAGCATCACCCGCGTCGCGCCAAGGGCGACGTGGCTCGCGGACAGATTCCGCCCCGCCATCATCAGGTTCTCGACGTCCTTCGAATACAGGCTTCGCAGCGGGATCGAGAAGCGCCGATCGTGGTAGCCGTGTTGGGCTGGGTCTCCATCGTGATAGAACCCCGCCGGGAAGTGGTCGTCGATCCCCCACCCGCCGAACGCGACGCGATCGGGGAGGAGCGTCTCGTCGATGACATCGCTCTCACGCAGCACGTAGTCGCCCATCACCCGCCGCGATTCCCGCTTCGCCAGCACGTGTCCCACCCACGCCAGCTCCAGGTCCCTCGCGGCCTCCGCATGTTCGGCGCAGCGATTCTTCACGTGGTCCCAGATGCCGTAGATGACCCGCAAGCATTCGTCACGGATCTCCTCCGCGTCGGCGATCACATCCTGCAAGCCCCCGATCTCGATCTTCCACTGCCAGTCGGCCTCGGGCTCGAGCAGCGGGTGGCGCGTCGGCGTGAAATCCTCACACGCCTCAAACTTCCGCGCCCACTCCGGCGGCTGGTACTTGGTCTGTCCCCGCTCCCAATGCTGCCTAACTGGACCGCCGGCGTCTCGCCGGCATGCCGTCTGCCGTCCTTCCTCCCACTCGTACTTCAGCCCACATCCCATCGTCAGATCATCCGTCTCCTCCGGCGCCATCGTCTCATCGTAGACATCCCGCCCCTCACGCCCATGCCGATACTCAGCGCCTGCCGCCGCAGCGACCGTGGCATCTCCCGTGCAGTCGATCACGAGCTTCCCGCGCGCGTGAACGCGCCGCCCCGTCGTCACCTCAAGCGCGCGCAGACCCGCGATCCGCTCTGCCGAGGCCATCTCCACGTCCGTCACGTGCATGTTGAGGTGCAGATCCAGATTCGCCTCCCCTTCACACACCGCCATCAGCCGATCGGCATATAGCTTCGCCTCGGAGGGAAGCTGCCGTCCCGATAACCGAAACTCCTCGACGATTCCCGTCTCCAGGGGATCATGCGGATCGACGCCGCTATACAGCCATTGCCCGACGGGAGGCACGAGGCACTCGGTGCTGGCGTTCCCGCCGAGCACGGGGCGATTCTGCAGCAGTGCGGTGTTGGACCCCATCCGTGCCGCCGCAACCGCCGCCACGCATCCCGCAACGCCGCCGCCCACCACGAGCACGCCATACTCGCCCAGCTCATCCACTTCCGCGCTCACGCCGCCATGCGCGATCCGCTGCGCCTGCAGCTCCTCCGCGCCATCGGCCGGTCGGAAGTCGGGATCGCTGCTCAGCACGATCGCGTCGCATCGCGCGTACTCGCCGGTCAGATCCCGCAACGCGACCTCAACACCCCCACCCAGCGCGTGGATACCTCCCTCTTCCCAAGTCCATCCCTGCGCGCCACTCGCCCCAAACTCCCCCGCCGCCTCGCCGTTCAACCGCACCTGAAACCGCGCGGGACTGCAGTCCGGCGCCCAGTCCTTCGCGCGCGCCCACAGCCGATAGTCGCCCTCGGACAGATCCACGCGCGTCGTCGCATCCGCCACTGGCTCGCCGAGCGAAACCGCTAGAAGATAGGGGGAACCCATCTGATCCACAAACTGCGCGTCCAGCGTCCACCCGCCGAGGTCATCAAACAGCTCAGCTTCGAGCCAGACGGTAGTCGGATTGCTCATGCGCGGGCCTCGCTACTTCGGCGGCACCTGGATCACGCGATACACCGTCTCATCGCGGACCCCGATGTACCTAACGCTTCCGTCCGTCTCGAACGTCACGCCCTTCGAGACGGATGTGCCGTGTATTCTCTCGAACGTCGGTCCCGCCTCGCCGTCCAGCACCATCCACTCTCGCCCCCGACGCTCCGTCACCGTGTACGCGTAGTGTTGACTGTCGTCGCTGAACTCCAGGTGCGAGACGAACTCGCCACCGGGGTGTTCATCGCCGTCTATGACGTAGTGCTCCTGTCGCCGGGGAGCCTCACCCACATGGACCTCATATGCCATGCGCCGGCTATCGGGGCTGAAGATGGGCGGGGGGCCGCAACCCCCGTGCTCGCCAACGATCTCACCATTGACCACCATCGCATACCGACCGTCCGCCAACTCGACCCAGTGGGCCAGCTTGTTGCCGTCGGGGCTGAACCGCACCAGCAGAACGTCCGGATATCGCTCCTGTTCCTTGCCGTCCAGGACCACGAAGGACTCATCGCCCTTCCGAGCGACGTATGCATAGTGCTCGCCGTTCTTGCTGAACACGGGGGCCGGGCCCTTCAGCGGGAGCTGTAAGCTGGCCCATGGAGTCGCCTCAACTTCGTCGTAGACGGGCGAGATGTCATCACCCATCACAACGCGCTCCTCATCCCATCCCTGGCGGGCCCAGTACCAGACCGTCTCGCCGTCAGGCGCGAATTGGAGGCGGCCAACGTCCCTGTACGTCCCGCCCGCCACGCCGTCAACAAGGACGCGGCACGTGCCCTGCGGCTCCCCGTCCACGTAGGCCAGGTGCCAGCTGTCGTCGCTGAACACAGGCGTCCACAGAAGGACGCCGTGCTCGAGCGGCCACACCTTGCCATCGACGAACAGCTTCGGCTCGGGCTCGGAGACCGCGTAGACCAAGCGCTCGCCGTCGGGGCTGAACTGCAGCGAGTGGCTGTCGATCTTCTCTGCAGTGGCGATGGCCTCGCCGTCGACAATCAGCGTGTCCCCATCACTGTTGTGAGATCCCACATAGGCAAGCCGTCGTGAGTCAGGGCTGAACACCGGGGAGGAGATTCGATGGAACATGGGTCCCGGCTCGCCGTCAACGACCATACGGCACTCCGTGCCGACGACACCAACGTAGGTGACTCGCGGAGCAGCGGGGATGAGAGCACCCAGTTCCCCGATGTCCACGGTCTCGTGGCTCGTCTCGCTGATCTCACCGTCGATGACCGGGTAAGAGACACCATCGATCACAGCCACGTAGGTACGATCCTCGCCGTCAGCGACTATACGGGTCCCCTTGTCGGAGACGCCAATGTAGGCGAATCGCGATCCGTCGGGGCTGAAAGCACGCCATTCCTCGATGTCCACGGTCTCGTAGCCCGTCTCGCTGATCTCACCGTCGATGACCGCGTGAGAGAGACCATCGATCACAGCCACATACGCAACATGCTCCCCGTCCCTGCTCCACTCGGCGCATGCCGGTAACACGAAGCAGCCCGAGTGATTCTCTATCCTGGCGATGCGCTCGAACGCGGGCCCCCACTCCCCGTCGATCGACACGTGGACACCGTCGTCATCCTCGACAACCCACGCCAGATGCCGCGCGTCCGGGCTCTCCTTCCGCATCGGCCCCGGGTCAATGCGTGCGATGGTCCCCAGAGGGGTCCCCGGCGTCTCTTGCGGCGTCACCACCGGCTCGTCTGCCGGCACCGTCGTCTGCTCGACGGGCGCCCGACACGACGCGCACGCGACCACCAACATCACGCAGCCCGCTACGCAACCCATCCGTGCCCTCATTGCTACACCTCCCGACTCTCATCCAGAGCCCCCCGCGCTCGTCACCCCATTCCATACACCAGCACATCCAGCCACTCGTCGCCCTTCCGCAGTTGCCGGGGCATGGTGGCTTCGAGCGTGAAGCCACGCTCGACGAGAATCTCGCCCCGCTCGGGCTGGGTGGAATCGCAGTAACACAGCACCCGGCCCATGCCGTGCAGGTCGATGTCGCTTAGCAGCGCGATCGCCGAGGCGTAGTGATTCGGGTGCAGGAAGAAGTCCAGCACCTGCGCGCTCCCGGCGAACATCTTGCTCTGGTGCGTGAATGCCTGCCCGACGACCGCGCCGCCCGTGCCCTCGAGGATCCGCACGTTCTGAAGCCGCCCCGCATCCGCGTCTCGGCGCATTTCCACGTACTCCCCCTCATAGCCCGAGCGGCCATACTGGTTGAAGTACGTGCTGCGCAGGTACCAGCCGTCCACGGTGCCGTACAGCGCCTCCAGCAGCGCCCAGTCTTCCCAGCGCGTCTCGCGCGGCTGGACGGATCCCGGCTTCCAGTAGTCCTGGTGGAACTGCTCGTCCGGGAAGCGCTCCATCGTCCCCGTCTCGCCGTAGCCCACGAAGCCCGCCGACGCGTAGATGTGATACGCCGCGCTGTCGTAGCCCGTGTGCAGGAACGCCGCGCGCCCGCCGCGAGCGTCGAAGTCCCTAACATACGCGTGGATGAGCGATTTGCAGATCCCCTTCCGCCGATGCTCGGGCGGCGTGAAGACGTGCTGCAATATCCCCACGGGTCTGTGCAGCCCCTCGACGCTGCTGCAGTTGCCGACGACCTCGCCATCCACCACGCCGATGTAGAAGTGCTGGCCCAGGCCCTCCAGCGGCGCCTTCAGGTTCTCCTCCATCGGGACTTGCCAGTCAGAGCCCTTGTGCGCGAGGAACGGTAGGATTCTGTCGGCCCACTCGTCGTCGGGGCAGGTGACGCGCAGGATGTCCATCGATTCGCCCGTCTTCAGCGCGACCGTCTCAAGCTTCGTGTTCACCGTTCGTCCTCCGAGGTATTCCTGTTCCCAACTCCGTCGCTGCTGCCCCCGTCAGTTGCCCCGATAATCGTCCTCGAGCTCCATGCCGCCCATCAGCCGCCTCAGCAACTCGTCGTCGTCAGTGGCCAGCTCTTCCTGGTCGTAGGCCGTCTCCAGTTTCGCGACCAGTTCCTGGAAGCTCTCATTCTCGCCCACCGCCTCATCGAGTTTCTGGTTCGCGCGGACGACCGACTCTTGCAGGTCGGTCAGATCGAGGCTCAGGTCCAGCAGCGTGTCCACGGTGGAGGCGGCCTTGAGGATGCTCTTGGGGTACGTGGTCATCTCCAGGAACGGGTAGTGAGGCACTTCCGTCACCAGGCTCAGCATATCGATCCCATACTCGACCGACTGATGCGACAGCGCGGTGATCACGCTCGCCGGCCCCTCGTATTCGGAGAACCCGACATCCAGCCCCACCAGGCGCTCCTTCAGCCGAGGGTCGGCCATCGAGGCGCGCATTCGCGGCTCGCGCGTGTGCGGTAGCGGCGCGGCGACGCTGCCGACGAAGATGATCTGCGTGACTCCCAAGTCCCTCGCGACCTTGAAGATGCAGTCACAGTAAGCGCCCCAACGCACGTGCGGTTCATCGCCCGACAGCATCAGCAGGTTCGCCGATTCGGACGCGTAGAAGATGTTATCTGGGTAGCTCAGTTCCTGGATGACGCCGTCTTCGATCCGCGTGTGGGGGCGGAATATGGCTGCGATCTCCATCGGGTTCACCGACGTGAGGACCGTCTTCCCCTCCTCCGTCTGCACCGCGACGGGGATCGTGGAGATCGGGAAGTTGAGGATGTAGAAATCGTGTGGCTTGATCTCCCCAAACTCCACGGCGCCGAGCTTGTTCTTCAGGTACCGCACCGTACCCGTCGACACATTGCCACCGTCCATCCAGCCCGTGAGCCCAATGACGAGTGGCGGGTTGTTCACGTCGGGTTGCCGGAGCACAACGAGATCGTCGGCCATGGGTGCCTCCTCGGCTGGCGGCGGATGGCGGCCAGACGTTCTTCCGCACCCGACCTGTCCGGCCCTCCCGCCCCGCTTCACGGTCGCGCGCCCCTTAGTCCCTGTAAGAGGGACTTTAGTCCCGACGCCGTCGCAGGGACCGCGCCCGATGCCGAGGAAGGGCGAAGACTCAGTCACCCATGTCATCAGGAGCGCCAGATGACCTCCCGAGAACGCGTCTGCGCAACGTTGGAGCACAGGCTTGCCGACCGCGTACCTGTCGCCGAGATGTGGATCGACCCAAAGATCGTCCGAGCGATCGTGCCTGGCGCGAGGGATTCGAACGATCTAGTCGAGCACCTCGATCTAGACATGGCCACCGCGCCGACGATGGTCTATGGCCCCGATGAGGTCGAGTGGGTGGACCGCGACAAGGGCATCTTCCGCGACAAGTGGGGCGCGCTCCAGCATCTCACGGTGGAGGAAGTGCCGGTTCCGACTCCGCCCGCGCTGATCGAATCTGAGGCCGACCTCGCCGCCTACACGCCTCCTGACCCATCCGCGTCGCCGGTCATCGAGAGGGTGCGCCGACTCAGAGCGCGCTTCCCGGAGAAAGCCGTCGCCGTCGCCGGAGAATCCGGCTGGGCGCCCGCCGTCTACCTGCGCGGCGGCATTGAGCACCTGCTGCTCGACTTCGCCCTCCGTCCGGACTTCTGCAAGGAGCTGCTGGGGGTCGGCGCGGCGTATTACCAGGAGCTGTATCCGCTGGTCATCGAGGCGGGGGCGGACGTGGTCTTCCTCGGTGACGACTACTCCGACAAGAACGGCCCGATGATGTCGCCGAGGATGTTCGAGGAGATCATCCTCCCCCACGACGCCACGGTTGTTGCCTCGATCAAGGCTGCGGGCGCCTATTGCATCAAGCACACGGACGGCGACATCCGCAAGATCATAGATGGGCTGCTCGACACGGGGCTGGATGCGCTTGGGCCGCTGGAGGACGTGCCTGGCATGGAACTGGACGGGGTGCTTCGGAGATACGCCGGGCGGATCGCTGTGATGGGCAACGTCAGCGTCGACGTCCTCAGCCGAGGCTCGACCGATGACGTCGCGGCGGCCACCGAGAAGCTCTTGCGCGAAGTGTCCGCCATCGGCCCGCACATCATGTCGTCCGGCAATACGATTGCCTCATCGGTGAGACCCGAGAACTACCTCGCCATGGTCCGCACGACGCGGGACTTGGGAGCCTACCCGATCGTGTAGCGGCGGGCTTCCAGCCCGCCGGCCGGCCGAGGGTCGGAGCCGGGAGCAGCTCTGGGTGCGAGTCACCGAGTTTGGCAGATCGCAGCTAAAGCAGCTCCTACACGGAGGCTCTGTCGCACGGATGACGGCGCTGCGCGGGAGCCTCGGTCGCCCGAGCACTGGCAGGACCCTCTCTCGCCCGAACCGAACCCCTCACCCACTTCTCTCCGGAGGCCTCACATGCTTGTCGCCCTGCTGCTTGCCTGCCACGTCGCCGCCCAACCTGTCTCGCTCATGTACGACGGCGACTTCGAGCACCGACCGGTGGATCTGTCCATGGCCGCCGGCTGCACCCTCGATTCCGAGGTCGCCCATTCCGGCGAGCAGAGCTTCCGTATCGAGGTCAAACCGGAGCCCGGCGCGATCACCAACGGCTCCGCCACGTGGGCGATCGAGGATTTCGTGATCGGCGAGAGCTACACGGTCTCCGCTTGGGCGAAGACGGCCGGCGTCACCGGCAACGAGGGCCGCAAGGGCTACGCCTACCTCAGCGTCTACCAGTACGACCAATTCGGCGATTACGTCGCCTACTTCGATTTCAAACAGATCACCGGCGATACCGACTGGACGCGGTACACCTATACATTCACCGTCGGCGATGGCGCTGAGCGGGTCAACGTTAACATGGGTCTGTTCCAGGCCCACGGGACGCTGTGGGTCGATGACTGCACGCTCGTGCAGGGCTCCCAGGCGCTCGATATCACCGAGGTCACGCGGCCCGCGCCTATCGATGCCGGAACCAGGCCTGCCGTCGCCATCCTCCACGACGACTTCCCCAAACTCGGCGCGCCCTCGGATCCCGTCTACCTGAAAGAGATCCTCGACGCCACTGACCGTTATCAGGTCGACCTCATTTCCTCCGCTGGACTCGCCGACCGAAACATCCTCTCACCGCGCCGCTACGACCTCGTCATTCTGCCCCACGGGCCGTGCTTCCCAGCCGAGGCGGCCGACGCTTTCCGGCGCTTCCTGCGCGGCGGCGGCGATTTTCTCGCCATGGGCGGCTATGCCTTCGACCACCTCATCTTCGATGAAGAGCCCGAGGCCGCGGAGCCGCCTCCCCAGGAGACGTCGCTCCACTACCGCATCCCCGCCCAAGATCTCCGCGGGCAGACGGTCAAGTTCACCGGCAACCTCCGCTGCAAGGGCGTGTCGGGCGCCGGCTTCGCCTACCTCGCGGTCTACCAATACGGCCCCGAGAACGAACTCCTCACCTGGCGAGATACCGTCCAGCTTCGCGGCGACCGCGACTGGACATCCAACACCTACACCGTCACCGTCGACGAGCGCGCCGAGCACATCGACATCAAGATCGGGCTGTACCTATGCACCGGCACGGCCTCCTTTGATGACATCCAACTCGCTGACGAGGCCGGCAACGCGCTCGTGACCGATCCCAGCTTTGAGGAGACCGGCGACCTCGACACCTCCGCCGACCACCAGTGGTATCGCACCCAGCCCGACCTGGCCTCCATCGTCACCACGACGCCCCTCTCGGGCGAGAGGTGCGCGCGGGTCAAGCTCGCCGCGGCGGCTTCCCAGGAACTCATCATGAACACTGCTCGAGGCCAAGCCGCCGATGGACTGAAGGTCACGCCAGATCAGATCGGCGTCTTCGATGCGAGCTTCCCGCTCAAGCGCGTCGAATACGCCAAGGCCGCGCCGGAGCAGTTCATCATCTCCCCCGACTTCCTCGCCGATGCGCCGATGAGCGGCTGGTCCGCCACATCCGTCCTCGGCTACAACGATGCCCGCCGCGTCCCGCTCGTCACCGCTCACGATCGCTACGGCCGGCTGCGCGGCAGCGTCGGCTCGATCACGTACCGTTACGCCGGGCGCTACGCCCGCTCCGCCTGGGCGATCTTCGGCGCCGAGAACTTCGACCTCTTCCCGCGCGGCGCGCCCGCGAGCGCCGAACTCTTGGTGCCCGTCGTCGATGCGCTCGTGACCGAGACGTTCCTTCACAACCTCGAGACCGACCTCGCCTGCTATCGCCAGGGCGAGCCCGTCGAGATCCGCGTCAAGGCAAGCAACTACAGCGATACCGACCGCGACGGCATCATCGATGTCACTATCTATCCCGGCGACGCCGATCAGGGAATCTCGCTGAAGCCTCTGCCCATCACGCTGCGGGCCGGCGAGACGGATGAGTTCCCTTTCGGGTGGTCGCCCGGCGCGTCCCGCGACAACTTCTACCGCGTGGAGGCCACCCTCGAAGTCGATGGCCGTGTCCACGACCTCATGAAGACCGGCTTCGTCGTCTGGGATGAAGAAGCAATTGCCTCCGGCCCCGACTGCATCATGGAGGACAACCTCTTCAAGCTCAACGGGCGCGAGCACTTTCTCCAGGGCACCGATAGTTTCTCATTCCAGTTCTATTCCGCCCACGAGAACCCCCTCATCTGGAAGCGCGACATGTCTACCATGCGCGACTCCGGCATGAATCTCGCCGAGAACCTCCAGATCGGAGCCGCCAGCCAGTCGCCGCCATACGAGTGGCCCCAAGACTTCCTGCGCAAGACCGATGCCATGATCCAGCTTGCCCAGCAGCACGGACAAGTCTACATGCCCGGTCTGCTCATCGGCTACAACGTGGTCGCCGAGGGCGACGTGCTTGAGAAAGAGGCATCGTGGGTCCGGGCTTTCGTCGAGCGCTACAAAGACGTGCCCGGGATCATCTGGTACATCAACGGCGACTTCAGGCTCGACCTGGCCGAGGCCATCAACCTCGCCCACGAGCGCGGCGGCGAGGTGCCTCGCACCGATGTCGAGCGCCTTTGGAACGAGTTCCTCAACGAGAAATACGCCTCCCGCGCGGAGATCGAGGACGCCTGGGGCGCGGCCCGCGTGCCGGCCGACCTCGGCAAGATCCCCCTCGACGACTACGGCTGGGGTTCCGAGTGGGCCGACATGCGCGGGGTCGATCTCACCTACTTCAAGTTCACGCTGATGAATCGCTGGATCAATCGCCACGTCCGCGCCATCCGCGAGGTCGATCCCCACCACGCCATCACCAGCGAGTGGTATCGCTCGCCGATGCCCGGCATCGACCTGCCCCTCACCATCGGCGACCATGACTGCGCCAACATCGGCTACTTCGACGGCCCTGAGACCGACATCGTCGGCTTCGTCCCTTCGATGCGTTTCGCCGACATGCGCGCGCGCGGCAAGTCTCTCAGCGCCGGCGAGTTCGGCGTCAAGACCCACCCCGCCTGGGCCGATACCAAACATCCCAGCTACCACGCCATGCGCACCGACGAGGAGCAGGAGCAGCTCTGGCTAGCCATCACCCACCAAGCGTGGGGTCTGGGCGCCTCGAAGATCCACAACTGGAGCTGGAAGGACAACGTGGAATCGATCTTCCCGTGGGGCATGGTCTATCCCGGCGACTGGGTGAAGAAGGACTGCCTGGACGTATACCGCGCCTCCGGGCTCACCTTCCGCCAGTTTGAGCGGACCTACGAGCCGCCCGAGGTCTACGTCCTCACGCCCGACGCCCACCGCGTCGGCTATCCCGTCCGGCGCGTCTACGACGGCATCCGCAACTGCTTCCTCGGCCTGCAGAACGCCGGGGTCCAGGTCGGCACGCTCAACGAGTGCGCCCTCGGGGAGATTCCCGAGTCTGCGAAGATGATCTTCTACCCAATTCCCTACCAGATCCCTGATGATGTCTACGCCACGCTGCTGAAGTGGGTGGAAGCCGGCGGCAGACTGTACGTCTCGGGCGATGTCTCCTACGATGCCAACCGCCGCCGCACGAAGACGGATCGTCTGGAAGAGCTGTGCGGCGTTGAGTTCGTGAAGGAACGCTATCCGAACATCATGCTGGCAGATGAGGCGGAGATCGATCCCGATGCCGACGACTCGGCGTCGGCGGCCAACCCCGCCATCGAGGTCCGAGTGTCGGGCGCCGAAGTCCTGACCGAGAAGGGCGGCCTGCCGATCCTCACCGCTAACGAGGTCGGCGACGGCAAGGTCATCTTCTCCACGTGGCCATGTGAACTGCATGGCCAGTTCGGGGGTGAGTCGTCGCTGCTCTGCTGGACCATCTACCTGTCAGCGCTGAACGAGGTGGGCTGGGTCCATGAGGCCGTTGGCGGAGCCTCCTTCCCCTTCTTCTCCGCGGCGCCGATCTCCACTGCCATAGCGCGCGGGGGGCAAGCGGACGTGTTCCTCAATGTGACTGATGAACCGCACCCAAGGGTTGAGCGCCAGCGAGACATCACTCCCACCATGGCACCCCACCGCACCGCCCTCACCGTCCGCGGAGCCAAGGACAAGCTCCTCGCCTTCGAGGATGGCGCGGGCGCCCACTTCGCCTGCTACTCCCTCGACCGCGAGGACGTGTCGAAGTCGAAGCGCCTGGTCGTCCTGCCTATGACCGAGGGCCGCGCTACGCTCGAGACCGCCGTTCGATGGGAGAACCCCGTTGCCGTCGTCGGCGAGGTCACCAACGGCGAGTGGGTGGAGTACGAGCGCCTTGACTTGAATGCGCGTGGAGGTAAACTCAGGCTTCGGATCGACGAGAACCGTATGTTCTCCATCATCATCATCTGCGAGGAGCCCGACGTTGGCCGCTGCGCCCGCCAGGTCGAGAGATCCCTCCTCGAGCCCTGGAAGCTGCCCTAGCCCATGACACCACTCGAACTCGCCGGGGTGGCCGTCGCCCTCGGCTTTGATGCCTTCAGCGTCGCCCTCGGAGTGGGCGTCTGCTGGACGGACTTCCGCTCCCGCTTCAGGCTGAGCTGGCACTTCGGCCTGTTCCAGGCGCTGATGCCTCTCATCGGCTGGCTGGCCGGGCGCCAGATCATGCCCTACATCGAATCGTGGGATCACTGGTTCGTCTTCGTCGTGCTCATGGCCATCGCGGTGAAGATGTTCTACGAGTCGATCAAGCGCGATGACGATGAAGCGGAACCCACCTGCAACCCGACCAAGGGTTGGATGATGGTCGGGCTTTCCGTTGCCGTCAGCATCGACGCCCTCGGCGTCGGCCTGACCTTCGGTCGGATGCAGAAAGGCAATGCTTCTACATCGCCATCATCGGCATCACCGCCATTGTCATGACCGCCGCCGGCATGATCCTCGCATCCACCGCCGCCGGCCGATCCGGCAAATGGGCCGAGCGCTTCGGCGCCTTCATCCTCGGCTTCGTCGCCTTCAAGCTCCTCCTCGAAGGCCTCTGAGCTTGGCCGTCGCTCCGGTCATTCGGCAGGTCGCCTGGCGACCCATCGCGAATCATGATCCGATCGACAGCGAACTGGGAGCGAGGTGAGCTGCATGGCGGCAACGCAAACGGCCGTCGGCGTCAGTGAGACAGGCGACAGGTGGTTCTGGCTGCGAGGGACACTCGGGGCGGTGGGCCTGCTGGCGGTGCTGGGCGGGCAGTTCATCGTCCCTAAGTTCATCGTGCTCCTCGTGGAACTCGGTCTCAGCGATCTCCCCATCATGCCAGTAATGCTGACCGTGTGGACCGGCCGCGCGTTGGGTGGCCTATCCGGGTACATCCTCCTCGATCTCATATTGCTCGCGTGCGTCGCCTTAGCCGCCGTCCCCGCCCGCCCAGGAGCATGGCGGACAGTCAAGTGGGTGCTGGTCATCTGTGTAGCGTGCCTTGGTGCTGTGTATGCCCTCGGGCTCTGTGGCACTCTCTTCGCACTGGCCCAGGTGTCATCGAGCCTCTCCGCCTGACGAAAGGTGCCCCTCGCCCGTCGCGCGAACCCACTCGCCGTACTTCATCCGCCACCCGAGGCACCTCCTAAATGACCCCGCGCGAGCGCATGCTTGCCGCCATCGAGTTCACCGGTCCTGACCGCTGCCCGATCCACCACTACGCCTTCCCCGGCGCCATCTGGCGTCACGGTCAGCGCTTCCTCGACCTCGCGGCGAGGTACCCAGATGACTTCGGCAACGAGAACATCGTCGCCAACACGCGCCCGCCGCTTGAGGAAGATGAATCCGTCAACGACGTCGTCGAGTGGCAGGACGGCTGGGGCACGGTCTGGCGGCGGCTGAAGGGCTACACCTCGGGCGAGGTCTTCAAGCCCGCGATCCCCGATTGGGACGCGTGGAAGGCCTACGAATTCCCCGCGCTCCCGCCCGAGAGCCACTACGAGCAAGTCGCCGAGAACGTGAAGCAGCAGCACCCGGAGAACTTCGTCAAGCTCGGCGGCGGCGGCTTCTTCCAGCACATGCAGCACCTCCGCGGCCCGTCGAACTACTACATGGATCTCGCGGAGGATAACGAGGGCGTCAACGAGCTTGCGGACCGAATGGTCGAGCACAACATCCACTCCATCCAGCGCCACGTGAAGGCCGGCGCGGACTGCATTGCCTTCGGCGATGACTGGGGTTCGCAGGATCGTTTGCTGATTCAGCCCGATGCCTGGCGTCGTTTCTTCAAGCGCCGCTACGCGCGCATGTTCGAGGTCGCCCGGGATGCCGGCGTTCATGTCTGGTTCCACACCGATGGCTGGATCCTCGAGATCATCGAGGACCTGATCGAGATCGGCGTCACCGTGCTGAACCCGCAGCACGCGTGCATGGACACGAAGCGCGTCGGCGAGATCTGCGGCGGGCGCGTTTGCATCCGCACCGACATCGACCGCCAGTGGGTGATTCCCCTGGCCACGCCCGATCAGGTTGAGGAAGCCGTCAAGGAAGCCATCGAGGCCTTCGGCAGCTTCAACGGGGGCATACTCCTCCACGGCGAGGTCGGCCCGGACGTGCCCTTCGAGAACATCGAAGCGCTCTACCGATCCTTCTACGAGTTCGGCGAGTACCCGCTGGACTGGTTGTCGTAGGCCGTCGCCGCTGTCGTCACGTAGGTCGGATCTCCTGATCCGACGCAGTCGAAATGGAGAACCACCATGCCCCAATTCAACCTCTGGGTCGGCGGATGCTCTCACGTCCACACCGACATCCAACATGGTCGCGAGAGTTTCGTCGAGGCCATCGATCAATCCGAACACGGAGGCGCGCTGGGCGGACCGCCATTCGACTGGGACACCATGCTTCACCTCGGCGATCTCACCGGCGAGCAAGGCACGCCTCAAGACCGCCATGGCGAGGAGGTCCTGCGCCAGCTCGCGACGTCTGAACTCCACGCGCGCGAGCATTTCTACAACCTCCTCGGCAACCACGACGGCAGCGGGCCGGACGAGGAAACCCAGTGGTGGTTTCGCAAGTGGATCGATCCCACGGGCGAGAACACGGCCGTCTCCGGCGTCGACAACGCGAGGCGCCCTTACCCGGTTGCGGGCACGTGGGAGCGCTACACCATCGCTGTCGGCAATATCCTCATCATCATGCTGGCGGACCGCAACGATGGCGGGCCCCCGGCCGGACGCGCCAAGTCCGGCGGCTATCCGGCGGGCAAAGTTACGCGCGAGACCTTCGAGTGGTGGAAGCAAACGGTTGAGGACAGCCAAGACAGGATCATCATCACCTGCCACCACCACATGCTCCGCGACACCACCGTCGCCTCGGGCTTCAACGAGGGCATTGAGGGCCACTACCACGGTAACTTCAAGGACGGCGCGCCCGAGGGCTCCTCATATCTCTACTTCGTCGGCGATGAGCCCGACAGCCCCGCCTTCACCGATTACCTCGCCGCGAACCCAGGCGCCATCGACCTCTGGCTCGGCGGGCATACCCACGCGAATCCCGAAGACACCTACGGCGGGCGCTCTCACATCCAGGAGAAGTGGGGCGTCACCTTCGTCAATTGCGCCGCGATGACCAAGCACCATGTCATGCAGAAGACCGTCCCTCTCACCCGCCTCTTCACCTTCACCGAAGGACTCGACTCAACCACCGTCCGCTGCTACCTCCACACTGACGACTACGCGCCCCAGGGCTGGTTCGACAAGGTGAAGCGCGACGTGAAGCTGAAGCACCCCTTCCAGCCGTCGTAGGGGCGCAATTCACTGCGCCCTACTGCCGTCGGAGAATCTACAGTGACCCACAAAGAACGCGTATACGCCGCGCTCAACCACGAGCAACCCGACCAGACGCCTTACTGCATCGGCTTCACGCAGAAGGCCCATGCCTCCATGACTGAGGCCTACCCCGATACCGATTTCATCGGCATGATCGACAACTCCGTCCACGGCGTCGCCGCCAACCCCGGTCCGTTGGCGATGGCGGTTGACGACCTGACCTCCCAGGACGAGTTCGGCGTCCGCTGGGACAAGTCCATCGACCGCGACATCGGCAACGTCTGCAACAGAACCCTCCCGGAGCGCAATCTCGATTCTCTCGAGATGCCCGATCCGCACGCGCCCGATAAATTCACCGGCTTCGACGCTCAGATCGCCGCGGGCGAGGGCAAGTTCGTGCAGTACGGCATCGGCTTCTCGCTCTACGAGCGCGCCTGGACGATGCGCGGCATGGCCGAACTCATGATGGACATGGTCGAGGATCCCGACTTCGTCCACGCCCTTCTCGACGCCATCTGCGACTATAACGTCGCCTTGGTCGAGCAGGCGGTGACCTACGACATCGACGCGGTCCACTTCGGCGATGACTGGGGTTCTCAGCGTGGCCTGCAGATGGGGCCCGAGCGTTGGGAGGAGTTCATCATGCCGCGTCTCGCCCGCCAGTACGGGGCCGCGAAGGACGCGGGCAAGTTCGTCACGATCCACTCCTGCGGCATGGTACAGGAGGTCTTCCCGCAGCTCATCGAGTGCGGGCTCGACTGCTTCAACCCGTTCCAGCCCGAGGTCATGGATCCGTACGAGATGAAGGCCCAGTTCGGCGACCGGCTCAGCTTCTGGGGCGGCGTCAGCACTCAGAAGCTCTTGCCGTATGGCTCGCCCGACGAGGTCAGGGCCGAGTGCCGCAAGCTCATGGCCGAGGTCGGCAAGGACGGCGGTTACATCCTCGCCCCCGCCCACGCCATCCCCGGCGACGCCAAACCCGAGAACCTCATGGCCATGATCGAAACCGTGAATGATCAGTAGTCCGTTCGCACCGAGGACCGTCTAGACCGCTAGTTCCGCAGAGCCCTCAGACTCGCAGCAGCCGCGTCCCGCAATGCCTCCACCTCCGGCGGGAACGGCCCGCCCGTCATGACGTTCAGTTGCATCAGCAGCCCGCCGCCAACCATGTCCGCCCGCGAGTGCAGGCTGCGGTAGACAGTGTTCCGAGGCGTCGCGCGCGCTCCCCACACTCGCCGCACCGCAGGTCCGTGGTCAGGCATCGTCGTGTCGGGCCTTCCCCACGCCCTCAGTCTGTGGTCAGGCGTCGTCGTGACGCGCTCAATGACCCACTCCTCGGCCTGGGCCATCTCCTCGTCCGTGAGTGGGCGCTTTAGACCACTGACACTGGGCGCGAGCGCGTCGGATCGAGCGCGCTCCAGGAACGTGTCTGAGCACGCCTGCGAGTAAAGGCCAAGCTCCGCGACGACCGTCGCCTCGTCGAAGTCGGCCATCGGCGCGACGAACTCGGGGTAGACATCCGAGATCGCCGCCCGCAGCATCTCGGCTAGTTCCTGGTATTGTGAATCGCGTAGCTCCGCCTCGGGCGCCGTCAACTCCCGCTGTTGCGCGATGCTGTTCATGATGTGCGCGGTCACCGCGGTGGTGGACGCCAGACATTCGGGCGTGGCGCGCCGCCATCGTGACGTCGTCATCCCCTGAACGAGCCTCACCACCGAGTCCAGCTTTTCATCGGGAATCCCGTCGGGGAAACTCGCGAGCGTTGCGGCCTCAGACCCTCGCGCGACCGCTTCCCGGTCCGCCTCCGACCACGCAGGCACGTGCTCGCCCAACTGCGCCAGCGTGTACAGGTAGATCTCCCCCGCCTGTGCTGCTGCGGGGACTGGGCTCTGCGCCACGGCGGGGACACTCACGATCAACACTGCGATGCACGCCACCAACAGACGCCTTCTGATCCACATTCCGCACCCCTCCTCTTACCATCGTCCCTTTCAGTCATGACGAACTCCCGCCCTCGGTGGTTCCGCCTTCCGGCAGCGCGGACACGAATCCGCCCGCGGAGGCGTCTCTCCGCGAGCGGATCTTCTTGTCTCAACATTCAGGCCCGGCAACGTCATTCGACGCTAGCAGTGAAGTCCGTGACATTCACCTGGGACGTCACGCTCCCAGTGCCCGGGGGTGGGATCCCGCCGCCGTCCGCCACAAGCGCGGCTTCGGCGACCAGCGCGCACCGCGCGATGTCCTCGTCCACGATGTCATCCGCGGTCTCGTCTTGCTCGATCGAAGTGGGGGAGCTTCCCTGGTTGCCCAGGTTGTAGCTGGCGCTGTAGCTGCTGGTGCCCACGCCGGCCGGGCAAGTGAGGATGAACTCCCCATAGACCGTCGCGGACACAAGTCCGTTGTCGCTGAACGTCCATGAGTGCGAGCCATCAGCACTGGTCGTCGCGTCCCCCGGTTCGTCTACCTCCGGGTCATCGGTCTCGAAGATGAAGTGCCCGAAGCACTCCACCCTCGCGGTTGCCGTATGGCTCGTGTGCATGCCGTATGAGCACCCAATGAACTGAGCGGATGTGAAGGCGGATCCCAGCAGTCCATTTGCAGTGCCCGACAACCCCGAACAGCTCGAGGGGCTCAGCGTCACGCTTTCCACTCCATTCTCCGTCATCCAGTACTCGCCATCCGTGGTCCACGCGGCAAGCACGGGTCCAGATGCAGCACAGACCAACAGAACGCCGAGCACGCATTTCGCTGCAACTCGCATACGCATGACAGCCACCTCTTTCCTTGAGTTGTCCCACTCCCCGCCCGCCCCCCGGGGTCGTGCATGGCGTGACAGGGCTTTGGGTCTGTCTAGGGGTATGGAACCGGCAGCACCTCCGCGCCGGCCGGGCCGACGAGCCCGCCCAGATTGAGCAGTGCGGCATTCAGTACATCGACGACGTTGCGGTACCGCATCTCGGCCCTCTGATATCGGGCGGCAACTTTGTTCAGAGCCTTCGCCTCGGCCGACAGCGGGTCCGACGTCATCCCGTGAAGCTCGAGTACCAGCCATGCGCGATCCCCGTGGCAACGAACTCCGCAACATCCATGCGCTGGCGGACAGGAGATGTCTCGAAGTCGACATTCGTTCGCGGCATCTTCGGCTCAGTGCACTGACCGTCGACCCACGCTTTCGCCCGCGCCATCTCCTCGGACGTCAGCGCGCGCTTCAATCCCCGTACCATCTGCCGCTGCGCGTCGGATGTCGCCCGTTCCAGGAACACGTCGTGACACCGCACGGAGAATGGCCGAAACTGCGCCACCAATGCCGCCTCGTCCAACCCGACGTTGGGCGCCAGAGCCTCGGGGATCCGGTCTGCCAGACCCGTCCGAACGTACTCAGCCAGCTCCCGCAACTGGCGATCGAGGGTTGCTCTGCCCTCTGCACTCAGCACGGGTCGAGCCGCTATCTCCGCGAGCATACACCTAATGACTGCCGCGTGCGCCGGGACTACCTCGGGCACGATCCGCTTGTAGCCCGACTCCGCGTAGCCGCGGATCAGCCGCATGACGGCATCCAGTTTGGCCGCCGGCACCCCATCTGGGAACTCGGCAATGACGCCGTCTCTGATGGCGTCTGCCATGGCTTCTCGATGTACGGATCGCCAAAGAAGTCGGTGCTCCCCCAACTCGTCGAGAGCGTATTCGCGGATCTCCTCCGCCTGCTTCTCGGCCGCCAGCTGCTCCTGCCCGATGGCCACGCCACCAATGACACACGCTATCAGCACTCGGAGCATCACGCGCCCCCTTCAGGTTCTGGCCTCTCGTCCGGCTCCTCTGGCGCCTCGGTCTCAAACAGCGAATCATCGAGACCGAGATCGACCGCGTACCCATCGAACATGATGTCCATCAGCGGCCGCCCTTCATCATCCGCGTAGGCCTTGTGAACGACCACGCACAGCCCGGCGTCAGGCATCCACGTGTGCTCTGTCGAGACCGTCATCCCATCCACGCGAATGTGAGCGCCCTCGGTCTCAGTCCTCGCCGGCGGCGTTGGGATCATCCCGGGCGCCACGGTGGTCTCAGAACGCAAAGCGACCCACTTGTCCCCCGCAACCTCCGTGAGTTCCAGGTACTCCGTCGTCACAGCCGGCGTGCCATCCTCGTCCAGCGCCTCGAATCTCACCGGCACCCTCTTCGCCTCGTCCACAGTCCAAGTAAGGTTGGCGATAGCGTGCGGCTCCATCCACTTGAGAGGCGGATCGAGCCGGGCCGTCACCGTCTTCAAGCCCGGCGCACCCGCACGGGACTCAGTCACCTCCGTGATCCCTTGGCCGCTCGTGGCTCTCATGTACGCTCTGAGGTATGCCTCGATCTTCGGGATCTCCCATGGACCGATCTTCTCCAGTGGCGGCGGCAGCTCGGAGCCATCGCCGTTCGTTCGTCGGACAGTGTTCCTGAGTCCATTCCGCACCACCGTGGCCGGGCCGTTGATGATGATCTCGGTGCCCTTGTCCGGAGGAAACGGTCGGAAGGTGGACGGGAACTGCTCGGAATCCCGGATCACCATGTACGCCTTGTCCGGCGGCTTCAGCGCGCACCACCAGTGAATCCGCACCGGGCGAGTGGCGATGTAGTACGTCGCCTCCACCGTGAAGGTGATGTCCTCCACCGCCTCGGGCCGGTCGCCGATGGCCTGCCATACCTGGTCGACAGGAGACTGAGCACAGCACGGGATTCGAACGAAGAGGAAACTACATGCTGCCAGCACGCCGTTGACTCGCGAGAAGACCCTGACCACCTCACATGCCCCCTTTGTGCCATCCGACCGAACTCATTGTACGCGACGATGGGGAGGCGTCAAGGGACACACCCAATTTCGTCCAAAATAAGATGCGCGGACCCCCACACGCAGCGGACCTTGATGCTCCGCCGCCGCCCACGTGTGACCAATATCACAACTACTGGCGGTAGGAGAACTGCCACCGACGGCGTATGAGGTTCTGCTGGAGTGTCCGGCTTTCCGGGAGGTGTGGGTGATGCGTGGGTATGGATGGTCGTTGATCCTCGTCGTCTTCCCATCGTTGGTCTTCGCTCAGGATGTCGTCATGGATAGGCCGTTGCCTCCCTTCGGCCAGCCCTTCCGCGCGCTGGCAGAACCCGGCCAGTGCCGATATCTCACCTTCTCGCCCGACGGCGCGCTCCTGGCCAGCAGCAACCACCTTGGCCAGACCGGCCTGTTCGATGTCGCCGCCGGCGAACTGATCTGGACATGGACCGCCCCACCGCTCCTGGCGTCGAGCAAGGGCGACCTCGTCTGGCCGGCAGTCCCGCTGGCGGACGCGGTTCGCGATGGCGGGCGATGGGAATTCCCGCCGTGTGATGGCTGGCCGGGAGGCTTGCGCGCGCTCTTCAGGCCCCGCACGGATTCCGTCGCGATCATCCACAACCCGAGCCTCTCTCACACGCACTTCATCGTCGCCTCCGGCGGCCCGCCGCGCTTGGAACTCGGTTCCTGGATGACGGGTGGCTACGTTCACCTCTTCGGCGGGCCGGACTTCGAGCACGCGCGCAGCATTGAGACCGAGGGCATCTACAAGTTCTCACCTTACATCCCGCGCGTCATGCACGGGCTTCCGTCAGTCGCCGCCGCCGACTTCTCACCCGACGGATCCTGCGTCGCCACCGGCTCATCCAAGGGCGTCTGCCGCGTGTGGTCGGCCGAGGCCGGCGCGCGCGTCGCCGAGGTCCAGGCCGAGGGCACCACCGATCAGCCTCTCGCCCTGACCGACCTCGACTACTCGCCCGATGGGCGGTCCATCGCGACCGTCGGCGAGACCGGCGTCGTCCGCCTCTGGTCCGCAGAGGGTCTCACCCACATCCGCGACCTCGCAGGCGCAGGCTCCCGCGGCTACTGGGTCGAGTTCTCACCCGACGGCTCTCGCCTCGGCCTCTCTTGACGGCGCGTTGCGCGTGTGGGATGCCGGGACATCTGATCTGCTGCAGACCTTCAGTTGGCGCGAGCACGTGGAGGGGCCGCCCATCTTCGCGTACGGCACGGACGGTTTCTCGATCATCTTCGGCGGGACGCAGGACTGCGGCGTCATCGGCTTGTTCGACACGGCCGAGGGCGCGCTCAAGGGCATCTGGCCGCTCCCGCTGCCCAACGTTGCTGCCTTCGCTCTCTCACCGCGCGGCGATCTCATGGCCGCCGGCTCCAAGGATGGCGACATCCTTCTCTGGCGCCTGCAGCCCAACCCGCTCGACCCGATGATGGCCAACGCGCGGTAGACGCCCCCGGAATCGCAACGGGCCCACCAGTTGGTGGGCCCATATCACTCGGTAGATGTGCGGCGACCCTCTAGCCTCCCCCACTCTCCTTCGCCAACTCCTGCTTCTGCCAACCGTAGTCCACCGATCCCTCGTAGAACGCCTCGGGATGCTCCACCGCCCAGATCTGCTTGTGGATGATCCAGTTATCCGGATCAAGTTCCAGCGCCTTGCGCCACTGCACGATCGCCTCATCCTGCCTGTCTTGCGTCAGCAAGTGGCTTCCCAGCGTAAACCGCAGATCCGCCTCCCGCACGACCGGATCGCTCTGGTCGCGACCGCCGCCTCCGCCTTCCACCCTGATCTCCTCGCCGCCGATCCACGCATCCAGTTCCGCCAGCGTGTCCGCGTCCCCAGATGAGATCCCATGCGGCGGCTTCACCAGCCGACCGTCCTCGTCGACGTAGATCCCAAACGGCACGGCGCGCAGGTTGTACAACGCGCCGAATGTGTTGGTCTGGTCAACGATGGTCGTGAACTCAGCGCCTGCCTCCTCGTGATACGGGCGAGGGGCATCCGGTCCTTGCGCGTCACAAGCGATCGAGAGAATCTGAAAACCCTGGTCCTTGTGCGCTGCGTAGAATTCCTGCCACCCGGGCAGTTGTCCGCGGCATCCTCACCAACTGGCCCAGGCGAACACGAGCACCTTTTCGCCCCGGTAGTCGCTCAGCGAGACCTGCGTTCCCTCGAGCGATTCCAGCGTGAAATCCGGCGCCATGTCGCCCGGCTTCAGGCCCACGCCCGCGCTCGGCGTCTCTAGGCCTGCCGCCCGCATCAGCGCCTCCGCCTTCGCCCACGGCTTGCCCTTGATGATCTCCGCTTCGTCGCCCACCTTCAGCGGCACGCACTGCTCGCCGAGACACGCGACGACGAGCTGGCCATCGTTCTCGATGTCCACCTTGCCGCCGAGCGATTCCATGTACTGGTCCGCCCGCACCCACATCGATCCATCCGCTTTCACGCGCATCTGCGCCTTCTTCTCGCCCTTGCCCTGACACCCCGCATGCGCGCCAAGCATCACCAGGATTAGCAGAATCACCAGCGGTCTAGCCATCGAGCACCTCCGTCAGCCGTGAAGTCCTCATCTGAGTTTCGGCCGTTCTTCGCCTTCTTCGCGTCTTCGAGGCTTCCCGTTTTCGTGCTCGTCCCAGCCTCACTTCTTCACAAACTCCGCGCCCTTCCCAATCAGCCCTGCCTCCTCCAGCACCACAACCTTGTCCGCGTCGTCGGTTGTCCGCCCGATGACCTGCGTCTCGGAGCCGTGCTCCTTGCAGATCTCAATTGCCTTGTCAGCCTCATCCTCCGGCACCACCGCGCAGAAGCCGATCCCCATGTTGAATACCAAGTACATCTCCTCAATATCGACCTTCCCCGTCTCCTGAATGTACTGGAAGATCGGGTTCGGCTCGGGGAGATCCGTCAGGTGGTAACCCACCGGCGAGTCCAGCCTCGGCAAGTTCAGGAAGCCGTCGCCGGTGATGTTGACTAGGCCTTTCACGTTCAGCCCCGCACCGATCAGCCCCATCGCCTCGCGCACGTAGATCCGCGTCGGCTCGAGGAGTTCTTCGCCGACGGTCCGACCGAAGGCATCGACGTGCGTGTCGATCCCCGGTCCGCCCTCGCCAAGCAGCACCCTCCGCGCCAAGCTTAGGCCGTTGCTGTGGATCCCGCTCGCCCGCATCCCGATGATGACATCCCCTGGCTCAATCGTGTTGCCGAGCACCATCTCATCGAGTTGGACCAGCGCCATTGCCGAGCCGACGAGATCGAACGCTCTGCCCTCGCGCACGCCCTGCAGCACGTCGCCGATCTGCGCGATCTCGCCGCCGGGGATGCTGATCCGCGCCTGCCGGCATCCCTCGTGGAGGCCCTTGGCGATCTCCTCGAGCATCTCCTCATCGGCGTGCTCCACCGCGAGGTAATCCAGCATCGCAATCGGCTCAGCTCCCACGCAGATGACGTCATTGACGTTCATCGCGATGCAGTCGATGCCGATGGTGTCGTACTTGTCGACCATCTGCGCGATTAAGACCTTCGTCCCCACCGAGTCGGTCGACAGCGCCAGCCCCTGGCCGTTCCCGATGTCCACAACCGCCGCGAAGTGCCCGATCGGCAGCACTGACTTGCCGATTCCCGGACGGTTCTCAGCCGTCTGGTTGATCCAGTAGAGCATGCCCTTCAGGGCCCGCCCGACGCGATCGACATCGACACCCGAATCGGCGTATGTAACCCTCTTGCTCTCATCGGCCATGGGCTGGTAAGCCTCCGTTACGCGTGATCCGTCTTCGGAATAATAGGACGCCCGGCGCGCGGGGTCAACTGCTCATTTGCCGCATCAGCACTCAGGCCACTGTGCGGGACGACCCGAGCCCGGAATCAGGTCGTCCTCGCCAAAGAAGGAGAACCTCCTCCACCCGCCAAAACGTCCCCCGGCCGATGTTGGTACATGGGAGGACGAATGATGAAGCATCTATCCAGGCGTGAGTTCATCCACGGATCGAGCAAGGCCATCGCCGGCGGCGCCGTGGGGTTGACCGTTCTTAGATCGAGGAGTTCCGCCTATGCCGCCAACGATCAGGTTGGCGTCGGCGTCATGGGAATCCACGGTCGCGGCCAGTCGCACATAGATGCCTACTGCGCTTACGACGGCGCGAAGGTCGTCGCGCTGTGCGATCCCGATTCACGCCTGTTCGAGGGCCGCTCAAAGCGCGTCGCGGACCGCCAGGGAGGCGAGGCCCCCAAGTGCTACCAGGACGTCCGCGCGATGCTGCAGGATCCAAACGTCGACGCGATCTCCATCGCCACCTGCAACCACTGGCACGCTCTCGCAACCATCTGGGGGTGCCAGGCGGGCAAGGATGTATATGTTGAGAAGCCCGCGTCGTGGAGCGTCTGGGAAGGCCGCAAGATGATCGAGGCGGCCGAGAAGTACGACCGCATCGTCCAGGTCGGATGCCAGAGCCGCTCCTCCGGACACGTCCGCGATGCCATCGCGCGCGTCCACGCGGGCCAGCTTGGCGAGATATACATGGCCAAGGCCTGCTGCTACAAGCCGCGCGGATCAATCGGATTCAAAGAGGCGACCCCTCCGCCCGACGGCGTCGACTTCGACCTCTGGCTCGGGCCCGCCGAGTTGCAGCCGCACCACGGAAACCTCGTCCACTACAACTGGCATTGGTTCTGGGACTTCGGCAACGGCGACCTCGGCAACCAGGGCGTCCACCAGATGGACATCGCCCTCTGGGGGCTCCAACGCGGCCTGCCCACGAAGATCTACAGCACCGGCGGACGGTTCGCCTATGAGGACCAAGGCGAGACGCCTAACACCCACCTGTGCACCTTCGAATACGACGACGGCGTCCAGCTCGTGTTCGAGGTTCGCGGTCACTACGTCAACGACGAGGCGGGCGTGCGCATCGGCAACCTCTTCTACGGCAGCGACGGCTACATGAGCAGCGGCCAGGGCTACAAGGCGAAGACGGGCTACAAGGGCGAAGACATGGAAGACAAGGACCTCGGCGAGCTGCCCGAGGTTGGCGGCACTGGCGAGGGCAACCACTTCCAGAACTTCATCGACTGCGTCCGCAGCCGCAACAAAGACGAGCAGAACGCGCCCGTCGAGGCCGGGCACCTTTCCTCGGCGCTCTGTCATCTGGCCAACATCAGCTATCGCGTCGGGCGTTCGCTGACCTTCGACCCGGCGACGGAACGCTTCGTCGGCGACAAGGAAGCCAACAAGCTGCTCACGCGCAAGTACCGCGCGCCATACGTCATTCCGGACTCCGTCTAGTCGCGTAGCGACGGGCTTCCAGCCCGTCGATGCCGTTGCCGTTCGTAGGTCGGATCTCCAGATCCGACACTTGATTGGAGGCAATCAACGTGAAGAAGCTGGGAGTCATTCATTACAACACGCCCGGTGAGACCGTCGAAGAATTCCTCGACTGGGTGAAGGCGACGGGCTTCGAGTATATCGAGCTGCAGGTCGGAGATGTCTGGCCGGATGAATCGGTCGAAGCCGGCGACGAGCCGGCGAAGGTCAAGCAGATGCTTGACGACCGCGGACTCATCTGCGACGCCGTCGCATCGGGCAACGATTTCATCGTGCTCGAGGAAGACGACATCGCCTCTCAGGTCGCTCGCATGAAGACGATCTGCGCGCTCGCCGCCGAAGTTGGCGCCGACACGATCCGCACCGAGGGTGGCCAGCCGAAGCCCAGCGTCCCGGTGGAGAAGTACGCCGACGCGATGGCCGAGTGTCTCAAGCGCTGCCTTGAGTTCTGCGAGCCGGCGGGCATGAAGCTAGCGGTCGACAACCACGGGATGGCCAGCAATGACGGCGACCTCTTGGTCAAGACCTTCGAGATGGTCGGATCCAAACTCGTCGGCACGAACCTCGACACGATGAACTACCGATGGGCCGGCCACGATCTCGAGACCATCGACCGCTACTATGAGATCGTCGCGCCGTGGGTCCTGCACACGCACCTCAAAGATGGCGTCGGATGCCGCGGCGAGTACAACGGCAAGGCGCTCGGCAATGGCGAGATCAACCTCGCCAAGGCCATCGAGTGCTGCGTCGGCGCCGGCTACAACGGCGTCTGGTGCGCCGAGTGGGAAGGCAAAGGCGACAAGGGCGTCGGCTACGCCCAATGCCTCGAGTGGATGAAGGTCAACTGCCCGGACGCGTAGATGAGCGGCCCGGCTCTCTCCACCGTCCCGTACGACGACCGTCTCGATCGTCGCCGCCGTCATCGAGCCACGGGCCGAGGCGCTCTTTGCCTCGGCCCGCTCTATCGGAGACCCCAATGCCACCCAACCGGCCAATCATCTGCGCGCACCGCGGCGTCTCGTCGACCCACCCGGAGAACACCCTCGCCGCCATCGCCAAGGCCTGCGACATCGGCGCGCTGCAGACCGAGATCGACGTCCGTCGCACGTCCGACGGTCACCTCGTCCTCATGCATGATGAGTCGGTCGACCGGACCACCAGCGGCACGGGGCCGGTCAGCTCTATGACCCTCGCCGACATCAAGTCCCTCGACGCCGGTTCGTGGAAGTCCGAGGAATTCGCGGGCGAGACAGTGCCCACGCTGCCCGAGACGCTTCAGCTCTGCCGCGAGCGCGGGATGTTCCTATGCATCGAGATCAAGCAGGATGAGATTGCGCCTGAGGTCGTCCGCGACGTCGAGGCCGCGGGCATGCTCGACAACGTCATCATCATCGCCTTCAACTTCAACAACATCGCCCAGGTCCGTCAGGTCAACACGCGGATCCCCACCGGATTCCTCGTTTCGCGCATTCCCGACGGCGAACTGGACACCATCATCGGCCGCTGTCTCGACCATGGCATCCCCGTCATCTCGTCGCTCTTCACCCAGGTCACCGAGGATGTCGTCACCCGCTGCCGTCTGCGCGGGATCACACTCTACGCCTGGACCATCGACGATCCCGACCTCGCCCGCGACGTCGCCGCCACGGGCGTCGACCTCATCGCATCCAACACGCCCGCTGAGATCATGGCCGCGCTCTCGTAGGGGCGACTTCAGCCGCGGTGCCGTTGTCGCTTCCGTTGTCCGTATTCCTCCGCTGTCCTCAGCCAGGTCTTGATGTTCTCCATCGGCGTCTCGGGCATGATGCCGTTCCCACACGACGCGATGCACCCGCCGAACTCGCTGTCGAAGCTGTCGATCATCGCCCGCGTCCCCGCCTCGACCTCTGCCACCGTGCCTTGGGGCAGAAGCTCCTGCACGTCGATCCCCGCCAGGAACGTGATCCGCCCGCGATACTCGTCCGCCACTGCCGCCTGGTCCATCGCGCCCTGTTGGATGGGGTGGATCACGTCCACCCCGATGCTCGCGATGTCGGGCAGGATCTCATCAATCGCCCCGCACGAGTGCAGCCAAAAGTGCATCCCCCGCGAGTGGCAGTGGTCGACCAACTCCTCATAGAAGGGCAGGTAGAGCTCCCGGAACGATGCCCCTGAAAACAGCAACTCGGCCTGACTTCCCAGATCATCCGACGTGAAGTACCCGTGCGCCCCCGCCTCAGCGAACCCGTCAATCACCGTCTTGTGATACTCCGTAAATCCCCTCAGAAGCCGCTCCATCCGCTCCGGATTCAGCAGCATCTCGCACATGATCTCCTCCATGCCAAACAGAAACCACGCCCGCTCAAAAAGGCAGAAGAAGTCCCATCCCACGCCATACCGATCCGGATTCGCCTTCACCGTCTCCGCCGCGCTCTCGTAATATCGCTCCGGCGACGGATCCGGCATCCGCTCAATGAGTTCGTCGATCAACTCAACGGAATCGACCGGCCGGCGCGACGTGATACCCCGCTCCGCGTAATCCTCGGGCATCTCCTGAACCGCCCACTTGTACTCCGGGTCCGCGCCCTCAAATGCCTCGAAATCCCCCGGCGGTACGTAGCGCAAGTCGAGACAGTCGTCGACAATCGTCGCCCCGAAGTCGATCAGCTCCTGCCCGTACTTTTCCGCCGTCCCTGCGTTATAGAACTTGTGCCAGAACAGCGGCACCCTCGGGATGTCGCCACCCTTGCGGTCGATCACGTTCGTCATCTGCTGCAGCGTCAGCGGCGTCTCTGCCACAATCGTCCCTCCCGCTCCTCGTAGCATGAGCATCCCTGCTCATGGGTCGTCGTCATCCCTCGTCGCCTTCGTACCGCCAAGCGCCAACGTGGTGCCGTCCCCGTCCGTCGCCATGCCACCCGCCCCGCACCCATTCCCATCCCGCTTCACGTAATCCTTGGCAGGTCGTCAGCCGCTCCGCCGCCAAGTAGGTGCTGTGCCGGCGCGCAACCACGCGACCCCAGGGGGCCTCCGATGACCCGCAAGACGATTCTCGCCGTGGCAGTTCTCGTCATGATGTCCGCGCCGTGGGCCTGCGCGGAGAACGTCGTCTTCCTGAGCTTGCGCATCGACGGCAACGAGATCGAGGGCGACAGCACTGTCAACACGCTGGGCCGCGAGAACACCATCGAGTGCCTCACTTACGGGCAATCCATTACAACCGCCCGCGACGCCACATCCGGTCGCGCCACCGGCCGCCGCATCCACTCGACTGTCAAGGTCACCAAGAGCATCGGTCGGACCTCGCCCCTCCTGGTGAAGGCTCTCTGCAATAACGAACCGTGTGAGGCCACCTTCCGCTTCTTCGGGGTCGTGCCGGGCGGCGGGGGGTTCCACCACCTCTACACGGTGGAGATCACCAGCGCCTTCGTCAGCTCGGTCCGCCAGTTCGTCCCAAGTCCATCGGACGCCGCCTCCCCCTACCCGCCACTGCTCGAGGAGGTCGAGTTCGCCTTTCGGGACATCACCTTCACTCACGAAAGAAGCAGAGCGACTCACCGCGACACCGTCTCCGACCGCGACCACGCCGGTGGCGTCAGCGTTGGCTCGGACCGGACCGAGACCATCCGGAGGAACGACTCCATCACGGTCGGTACCGGTAGGACCGACGGCGACAAGAAGAAGGAGGAAGGGGACACCTCACCCGGCGTCCGACTGCCCGGCGGCCGCCTCAAACCACGCTGACCCCTCGCCTCCGTGGCAACGGGGCTCCCGCTCCAAGGCCGCCCATCCTCCCTCGTCGAACCCTCCCCCATCGAGGTGCCCAACATGCTCATCTCCACCATACTGCTCGCGCTGACAACCTCGCTCCCCTCGCAGGAGGCGATTCCCGTGTCCCACTTCCGCCAACTCTTCGTCGACGATCACGTCATCGCCGAGCGCGATGGCGTCGACCTCACCCTCCATCAGCCCGCGAAACACCCCGACAATCCCGTTCTGCGCGCTGAGCATCCGTGGGAGAGCAAAGGCGTGGCGATCTACGGCACGGTCATGCACGACGATGGCCTGTTCAGGATGTGGTACCGCGCCATCGACGACACCTGCTATGCCTGTTATGCCGAGTCTGACGATGGCGTCCACTGGCGCAAGCCAGTCCTCAACGCACGGCCCCACCGGGGCTCGACCGAGAACAACATCGTCCTTGGCGGGCCGGAGTTCTACCTCGACGGCTTCGCGGTCATCAGAGACGATCACGAGTGGGATCTGGCGCGCCGCTACAAGATGCTGACCTGCACGCACCACCGTCGTTTCGCCGCGATGATCTCTCCTGACGGCCTCCACTGGCGCGGGCCGATCAACAGTCCTGCTCCGCTCGACACGGGCGACGTCATCAGCCTCTACCACGACACCGGGCTCGGTAAGTTCGTCGCCCTGCTCAAGCGCCGGTTTGTCTACGATGCCGCGCAGCCCGGGCCGGAGAGGAAGCGCGCCCGGCTCGTCGCCTACAGCGACGACCTGATCAACTGGTCGGAGCCCTCGTGGGCGCTCGTCCCCGACGAGCAGGACCCGCCCACGACCGAACTCTACTCCCACGTCGCCTACATGTACCAGGGGATGCGCATCGGCTATGTCACGAACTTCGAGGTCGCCACTGAGCGGATCGATGTCGAGTTGTGCACCAGCCGCGACGGGCTCTCGTGGCACCGCTACCGCGAGCGCGTGCCGTTCATCCCGAACGGTCCCGACCGCACGTGCGACGCCGGCATGGCCCTGGCCGGTGCCAGCGGTCTCGTCATCCGCGATGATAGGATCTGGATCTACTACCTGGGGGCGGATCACGACCACGAGGGGCAAGTCGATGATGGCGGCGAGCCAACGCCTTCGGGCATCTGCCTCGCCCAGCTCCGTCTCGATGGGTTCGTCTCCGCCGACGCCGGTCCCGACGGCGGCACGCTGCTGACCAAGCCTCTCCTCTGCTCCGGTTCGACTCTCCGCATCAACGCCGACGCGCCCGCCGGCGAAATCCGCGCCGAGTTCCTCGATGCCGACGGACAGCCCATCCCCGGTCGCGACCTCGCCTCCGCGATCCCCTTCACCGGCGACGCCGTCAACACGCAACTCCAATGGCAGCCACCATCGGAGGGACCGCCGTCCCTCATCGGCCAACCCATCAGCATCCGCTTCCACCTCAGGAACGCGGACCTCTACTCATTCTGGTTCGACGCCCCGTAGACCGCCTGTGATCGCGCCCTCGTCCGAGTAGCGACGGGCTTCTAGCCCGTCGAATCCCTCTCATCACTCCCACCCTCGCGTAGCATCGACGCCCTCGTCGATGCACGGGAATCCTCGCCCCGCCGCGCTCTGACCGCTCTGCGACCCTTCGGTAATCTCACATTCGGAATGCCTGGCCCGACTCCTGCTCGCTTCACATTCTGGCGAGATGCAGGTACGCCATTACTCCCGACACGGCCGTTCCCGCAGCGAACCCAACCAGCAGCAGCGCGGCCCGAGCGGCCCGCCACAACCCTCTTGGTTTCCCCACTGCAACCACAATCGACCACGCGAGTCCCACCGCGAGGAGTGGCCCCATCACCAGCCCATGCCACAGCGGAGGCGGCTCCCAACCGAAGGGCGATCGTCCCCCCGCGAGATCCAACGCGAGCACCACAACCCCCAACGCGCAGTAGTAAACAGCCACGCGCCTCAAGTGTCGATCCCCACGTGTCCACGTTCGATCGTTCATACGATGCGCCTCACCAACCACCGACAGCCGCAGTAGAGCCCCCTCCCGATCGCCACAATGGCATCGAGCACGATGCCGACGAGGACGCCAATGACGATGAACTCGATCAGCGCCCAAACAGCCCCGGCAACCGCCGTCACTATCCACTGCACCCTTTTATCACCGGCGCCCAGCGCGTCCATCTCAAGGCGCTCGCCCTAGTCGCTGCAAGAAACTTGCTACCTCACGTACCGCGCGCTCGTCGGCAGCTCCACGGCATCTCCCGGACCGTACTCCATCAGATACGCGTGGACCAATCCATCCCCATTCGTATCGGCGAACTGCTCTGCCTCGAACTCACGATCCACCACGATCCCGCCCGTCATCGATTCCACCTGGCCAATCGCCTCCATCGCCTCATTCACCACATGCAGCCCCGGCAGCGCGAAGTTCATGAGCGTCGAACTCGCCAGCGTCCGGGTCTCCGGATCAGCCTTCACGATGGCCGCCCGAGCCATCGCCGGATGCTGATCGCCAAAGTGGATGACATTCCCGTCACTGATCTCCGTCACCACGAAGCTGGCCCCATACGCGCCCGAGTCGACGATCGCCGTCGTGCCCACCGCAGCGCCAACCGGTTGGTCCAGCGCAATCGTGTTCGCCCCATAGTCACACGCCGTGACCGTCGCTCGCGTCGGCGCTTCGCTCTCGAGTTGCCACTCGCCAATCGCCAGCTTCGACCCATTCCGCGCGTAGCCGGTCGTCACTTCACCATCGGCGTCGGTCGCCACGAAACCCACCGTGCCCGAGAACCGCACCGGCCCGGTCCGCACCTCGGCAACCGGTTCCGTCGCGTTGAAGTAGTAATGTCTCGCCCCGTCCGCCAGAGTGATCATCAACGCCACCAGGTTCTCGCCCCCCACCCTCAGCCTCTCCACGCTCTGGATGATCGTCTCTCCCGCCCCCGGCTCAAACACCGTGCCGAACGTGCTGTTGAGGTCCTCGCCGACTCGCCTCCGGACCACGAACTTCACCGTCTCGGGCGTCCCGCTCTGGTTCTGCTGAGGCACCCCGTCACAGGCAATGACGCGTTCACCCTCGCCGATCAGATGCGCCTTCAGGAACGCCCCTTCGTTGCCTTGCATCTGGCTCAGGGCCCGATCACCACTCGTGATGAAGTCCCACTTCACGTGCCCGCCCGGCGTCAGCTCCGCTTCCCGCGGGCTCTTCAGGAATTGGTACCCGCTGCCCCGATAGCCAAAGTACCCCACCGTCCCGTACTTCGCCGCGCCCAGCACCTCATCGTCGTAGAAATGCCCGTAGTCCACATCCTCCCCCGCCAGCGTCCCCGCTCGCGGCTCCGATAGCTCCAAGTTGCTCGCCAAATCCGCGTGACTCCCATGCACGATCCAGTCGTGCTGCTCGCCGCCTTTCACGCGGAAGATATCGATGACGTACCGCGCGTCCGCCACGTCGACCGTCGCCACGCTTCGCCGGTACTCGTCGCACTGCGGGTAGACGTCGTCGTTCCGCGCCTCGACGTACTGGAACCCATCGCCCACATCGTACGCCAGGCACCGGCCGCGGCCGTCGGCCTGCATCGATTCATCCACCACCACCGTGTTGTGCGAGACGGTGTTCCAGAAGAACCCCGCCCGCCGAGGGTCGTTGCTGTTTGCGGTCTCCGGGTACCCGAAGTTCGGGATCATCGAGCAGTTCTCGGCGAAGATGTCCAGGTGCATCTTATCCCGCTTGCTGTGCCCCACGAACCGCCCGTAGAACAACCCCACCGCGAATGGGTCATCCTGGCCTCCGCTCTGCAGCGTCGCCAGCCCATACCCCGCCAAGTGCTGGTCGTCGTACCCCAGCTCCCCCTCGTATTCCGCCGCCGCGGCCTTCAGCGCATCCCCGATCGGCTCCTCGAAGAGATCGTTCCCCGCGTTGGCGTTCACCCGCATCAGCGCCTTCGCGTAGATCGGATCGCCATACGCCCTGAACCCCGCCAGGAATACGCTCTCTCGCAGGATGGTCCCCCGGTTTGACATGTTTCCCGAATCCCCCAGCGCCGGGGTGAAATTGCCCGCCGTTATCATCTGGATCGTCCAGTCGTAAAGCTTCCTGAATCGCGGCTCTTGGTAGACATCCACCCCGTTCAGCTTCAACAGGTCCGCGATGACCGACAGGTCCTCCACCCAGTGCAGGCTGTAGCCCGGCGATTCAAACGGCACGCCGTCACGGTAGATCAGGTTATACAGCGCGTCATACAGCGGCATAAAGGTATACAGACTGTACTCTTCGTTGTTGAGGATCCAGTCCACCATCTGCTCGCTCGACGGATCGCCCGGCGTACCCTTCAGCACCGCTGCGATCTCAAGCAACCCCTTCTGATGCATGCCATAGTTGCCGGCGATGACGCGCGTCTCGTTCACGATCTCCCACGCCATGTTCCGCAGCAACTGCTCCTCGATCAGACCCCGTATCTCCTCCAAGCCCTTCCCCGCAAACTCCTCCAGACCAGGAGCGGCTTCAGCCGCGACGCCGTCCACCAACGCCGGAAAGATCGCATCATACGCCCGCACGCAGACATCCACCGTAAAGCACTCCCACGTGTGATACTGCAGCCGGCCGTAGTACGCGCTGTTGACTTCCGTCCCGTAGCGGGACTTGTTCGTGTAATCGTAATCGGGGTAATACTCCGCCAGTTGCCACAGCAGCACCGCGCACTTCTCGGCGTACTTCGGCTCGTCGGTATACAGGTACGCCTCCGACAGATCCGTGATCGCCGGGAGCAACCGCCGCGTGATCATCCACTTGTTGTACCAAGCGACGAACCAGTACTTCTGGTCATGGTCAGGCGAAGTCCAACCGTACCCGTCGTCGGCGAATTCCCCCGTCAGCAGCGACCGATCTCCCTCCAGCCGAGGGATCTTCGGCGTTGTCCGCGTGCCGGTCTCGTCCCACACGCGCTCGGGCGTAGCCTCCAGGGCCGTCTCCAGGTACTCCTGGAAATCGTTGCTTGGGTAGACGTTATGACAGTTCGGGCATTCGACTTTCCACGGCTTGTCGCCGCTGATGATCCACGGGTAATTGCCGAACTTCCGGCATTCCAACCCGCAGTTCGGGCACCCGGTCTCATGCACGTACGCGGCGCTTGGAATTCGCGGATCCGGCACCCACGCGGCCAGTTCTTCCATAGGGGTACCGACAAGCTTGTCAGCCCGCGCCACCGCCGCGTCGCGGATCGCCCGCGCCCACTCATGCTCGGCGAGATTCTCCCGCATCACCTCCACCCGCTCGGCGGTATACAGGCCACGCTCCGTCTTTGCATGAGCGCTCGCGCTTGCGAGCAGCACGAGAACCGTAACACACGTGATCGATTGCACAATGGGCTCCTGTCAGCCTATTTCAACTCGACCGGCAAGTCAGCGGCATCGGTCAGATCCAATTCCACTTCGGCGGTCCTCCCGCCTGACGTCACCGTCACCTTGTGCTTGCCAAGAAACGCCCGCGCCGACGCCTGGCCGTCCGCGCCGGTCGTCAGCGTCTCGTCGGTCCACCACTCGTCAAACACCAGGCTCTCGTACACGTCCTGGGCCGGGCGTTTTGACCAGTCTTGGCGGAACATGTGACCACCCACGTTGCTGCGCCAGTGGCTGCCCTCCCAGAACCCCCACATGATGAACGCGTCCACGCTTTCGTGGCTGAACGTGGCGGTAAGGAAATCGCGCAGGTACTCGGCGTGCGTTTCATCATCCTGGCAACCGAGATCGTACTCGGTGATCTCCAGCCGCTTGCCATACGCCGCCCATTCGTCCAGGATCTCAAGCATCGAGTGCATCGGCGTGAGCGGCGTCGACATGTGCGCCTGCAATCCGAGCACATCGAGCGGCACGTCCTCATCGATCAGGAACTCGATTCGCTTCGCGACCTTCGTCCGGTAGCCCGAGTTCAGGGCCAGAATGCCATAGTCGTTGTAGGCCAGCAGAACGTCTTCATCCGCCTCGCGCGCCCAGCGAAATGAGTCGGCGAACTTGTCCCAGCCGATCTCATCCCAAAGCTCGGTGTTGCTGCCGGCCTCGTTCACCACGTCCCAGAGGTAGAGCCGCCCATCCATATGCTTCGCGTAGTCACGGACGTGCTGCTCGCAGACGTTGAGCAGCTCATCGCCGCGGAGTTCGCGATGCGGCGGCGCGAGGTGATTGTACGATCCCCAGAGCAGGCAGTGCCCGCGCACGTCGATGTCGCGCTCGGCCAGCCACGCGGTGGCCTCGTCCACCAGGTCGAGGCGGCTCGCGCTCGCGGAGGCGAACTTGAGGTCGTTTTCGAAGGTCACCGTGTTGAAGAGGCGCGCGGTCTCCTCCTGGAAGCGGACGTTATCGGGATTGTCCGTGTCGACGAAGCGCGCGGCCGGAGCGGCGGTGCCGAAACGGAATGCGTGGCGCTGTTGCTCGATCTTGACGGTCGCATCGGGCACGGGATCGCCATCCGCGTCGACGACGGTGACCGTCACGTCCGCCTTGCGGATCTCGTCGATGCGAGCCAGCGCCGGCGCGCGCCAGTCGTCGGGGTGTTCGCGTCCCCCCCAGAAATCGATGGTCTGATCGAACGCATCATCGGGCGCCTTCGCGTAGTTCTCGACACGCAGCCCGGCGATCTCAACCACTCCCGCGTCATGGCCCAGGAAGATCTTCACCTGCGAGTCGTTAGGCTGAAAGCTCTTGCCCGCGCGACCCATGAATCTATACTCCTGCCACTCGGGCGTGAGCTTCGAAACCTGGTCGATGTACTTGCTGTGGGGCGCGACGGCCATCTCCCAGATGAAGCTGACCTGGCACTCATCGGGGCTCCGCAACCACGCGCGGAAGTAGACCGCGTCACCCCTGTAGATCTGCCCGTTGGCGCCCTGCCCGAACTGAATCGACCACGGCATCGCGTCGGCATCGGGGCTGCACGTGAGACGCGCGGCCTTCGTGTAAGCATCGACTTCAGCATCGACGATCTCAAAGGCGACGTTGTCGCCGCCATGCGTGTACCAGTTGCCGTCCAGGTCCTCGGTGAGGTCGCCGTTTTCGATGAGATTTGTTGGCTTGTCCACGGACGGTCGCTCCCTCTCTCCGACCATGTCGAGGTCGGCGACGCGGATGCCGGCGATCTCGATCGCGCCCTCGCCAAAGCCCAGGTGGAAGCCGAGCATGAGGTCGCCCGGCGCGTAATCGGCGTCGCTTGGGCCGGCTATCGAGTACTCGGTCCACTCGTCGGTCAGCGTGATCATCCGGCTGATCGGCTTGGTCCATGGATCATCGGGGATCTGCAGGAACGCATTCACCTGCGCGCCGTCGGGGCTGCGCATCCAGAGGTTCACCTCCAGCGAATCGCCTTCGCTGATGAACCCGTTCACGCTGCGCAGCATCTGGACCGTCCACGCCTCGGCGCCGGCGTCGGGCTTGATGTCGAGATGCAACGCCTTCTCAAACCCACCGACAGCCGCGTCAACGATGGAACTCTTGCTTCCGGGGTTGAGCGTGATGCCCCACCCTCGCGTGCCATCGGTGAAGTCGCCGTTCTCGATCAAGCTGGCCGGTTGCTGAGCGGATGCCGCGACGGCGGCGAGCATGCAGACAGCGATGAGCATCAGTCTCATGGGTAGACCCTCATTGGATGGAAATGCATGGTGTCGTCTTACCTAAGCGCTCCAGTGAACGATACCGAGTCGCTTTGGTGGGGGTGAATGATCCTATGGAGAGAAGAGATTGAGATTATCATGAAGAGATAAGCTCAAGCTCTTCTATACATATAGTCGCCAACTCCCCTGCGTTTGTCCCAACTTTCGCTCTCCGCCCCCCGTATGGCCCGCTGCGGCTAGGGCGCAAACTCGATGTCACTCACCATTATCAGCCCATCTCCCCCGTCGCCCGTGGCCCCACCATGCGTGCCGATGATGATGCTATTGATGCGGCCGAGGTCGAGCTGGCCGTTGTCGTCTTTCGACCAACTGCCGAGTTCGAAATCAGCAAAGGGAATCGTGATCGTCACCCAATCCTCGCTGGGCCCGGGCATCGGCGTTGCCATGTACTGGCCGCCGCTCTCGGTGAGCATGACGAGCAGTCCCTCGATGCCGTCGGGCAGCGTGGCTTTGTAGGTGAACTGAAGCCCCGTGTAGCCATCGAGTTCGGCAGCGGGGACGGGGATGGTCGGGGTCAGGTACATGTGGCGGCCGCCGACGAAGTTGAACTCGAGCTTCATGCACGCTTGCCCATCGCGACCCTCATCCGGCGTGGTAAGAGTTGCTGTGACGGCGGCGTCCTTGCCGATGCTCCACTTGCCCGCGCCGTCGCCCGTGATGCGCAGCGGATGGGTGGGTCTGTAGGCCTCGCTCGTGAAATGCGCGCCGCTCATCTCAAACGTGCCCTCAGCCGCCCCGTCGATGACGATGCCGATCCAGACCTTATCGAGCGCGTCCCAATCGAGATCGCCTTCCGTGCGGCTGAAGGCGGCCTTGTTCATGCTCGTGATTCCGAGTCGCCCGTCCACGAAACCATGGTCAGCCGGCGCGGCGTTGCCGGTCTTGTACCAGGCGTTCCCGGCTTCATCGAAGACGACCAGCGCGAGACGCCCCTCACCGGTCTTGAGGTCGAGCTTGTAGCGGAGCGCGACGGCCTTCGAGCCGACGACGCTCTGAGCCGGCATGCCCTCCAGCGCGAGCAGGCGGCGCTGCTCGTCGGTCTTACTCAGCGTGACCTTGAGCGCGGGATTGACGCCGTCGGCGTCATCGACCGTTGCGAGCGTCGCGTCGATGCCAGACAGCGACACGAGTTGGAGGTCATCGATGCCCGCCGCGCCGCCGCCGATGGGCACGGTGCCTTGGGCGGAGGCGAGGAGCGGAAGGGTGATGATGATGAGGATGGTTGGCAAGCGCATTTTGAGGGTCTCCTTGAGAGACGGCAACGGCGTCGCGGCTGAAGCCGCTCTTACAGGACGGCATGCGGACGAGGGCGTCCGCGCTCCAGTGAACGGCGATTACGGATTGATCGACAGGTCGAGATTGTCGAGATAGTAGGCGCGCGTGTCGGTTGCGGTGCTGCTGAATCCGAGCCACGTTAGCGTCTTCCAGTCGGCGCTGACGTTAGGCTGGCTCTCGAACTTGGTGGCCTCGCCGTCGGCCGGCGTGACCGTCAAGTCCCACGTGCCGGTGGACTTCTCGCCCAGCGGTGCGGATACCTCGAAATGGACCCACTCGCCCGTGGGCATGGGCAAGACATCCTGCCCGCCGATGCGGAGCATCCCGCCGCTGATCCAGAAACTCGGGCCGGTCTGGTACGGCGCGGAATTGTCACGCCACTCGTGGTACATCACCACGCCCTCGTCGGCACGGATGTCGAAGGCGAAAGTCACGACGCCCTCTTTGTGGTTGGGCGACCAGAAGAAGTGCGGGTTGTATTCGTGCTCGAGGTCGGGCGCGTCGGTGATCTTCAGACTGTGGGCGCCGCTTGCGGCGGTCTCGTCGGTGACGGCTATGCTGTCGCCCTTGTTCTCGGTGTATACCCTCGCATCCGCGGGCCCAGAGCCGATCGCGGCGACCTCGAAGTCATTCGTGAAGGTGAACGGCGGCGGCGGAGGCGCGTCGGGCGCGTGCTCGACATCGGCGAAGACGAATGACTTGGGAAGGTTGACCCAAGTCTCATCGCCATAGACGCCGGCCTCGGTGTAGTCGAAGGGCGTGAACCCGATCTTCTCATACGGCGCGTCGGGCTTGAAGCGGAAGTCGCCGTTGGCGGGATCGACGAACATGGGGTCTGCAATGACAGAGCCCTCGTCCCAGCCCTTCTCCTGGCGCTCGGCGAGGGTCATGCCGTCGAAGTCGATGTCAGGTCCGGATTCCTTCCAGTACATGTTGCGCTTGAGTTGGACGAGATCGTCCTTGATGCTGCCGGCGGTCTTGAACGGGCCATCGTCCCAGAGGACGATGTTGCCCTCGTAGGTGAAGCTGAGGTGCTCCTCGATGCGGGAGCGCTGGAGTTGGCCATCGAGGCTGTAAGCGAGGATGTTGTTGCGGATCATGTTCTCGCGACCGTAGTGCTGATGGTAGGTCCCCGTCCCCACGTGGTGGACGAGGTTGTTCTCCATGGTGATGTAAGAGCTGCCCTCGTCGTTGTAGAACCCCCACCCTCCGCGACCGTAGCGGTTGTAGGAGTAGATGTGGTGGCAGTGGTTATTGCTGACGGTCGTGTTAGGACTTGGGCCGAGAGTGTAGACGGCGCCCATGTCACTCAGGACGCCCCAGCCGGTGTGGTGGAGGTGGTTGAAGTCGATGGTGTTGTCATGGGCGAGGCTCTCGGCGTAGCCCCATCGCCAGCCGACGGAGATGAGGGTGTAGTAGAAGTCGGAGATGTCGTTGTGAGTGACCTTGTTGTAGGGGCTGTGGCCGATCCATACGCCGTGGGCGCCCAGGTGGATGCGCGCGCCGGAATGGATGATGTTGTTATCGACGGTGATGCTGCCGGTGCGGTTGGCGAGATCGGGCTGGATGACGCCCTCGCCGATTCGCACGCCACCGGCGCCCATGTCATAGAGGAGCGTCTTCGTGACGGAGCAGTTTTGGCAACCGCGTCGGAACCAGATCGTGTAGAGCCCGTGGTGGCTGATCTCGCAATCCTCGATTGCGATGTTGCGCGCGCCGTCGGCCATGATGACAGCGGGGACGGTGGCTTCGGCCTGGCCGTCGGCGTGGCCCTCGGGCGGGAGGATGTACTGGCCATGGCTGAAGGTGAGGCGTTTGAGGGTGATGTTCTCGACCGTCCAACCGATCTCGGGCTCGCCCTGGAAGAGGACAAACTGCTCCGGGCCGGCGGGCGCGATGACCTCGGTGGAGGTCATGTCTTCTCCCTCGCGCGGCATGTACGAGAGCGTGCCGTCGCGGCTGAGGAACCACTCGCCCGGCGCGTCGAGGCCGGCGAGGTAGTTCTCGATGTGGTATCGCTGACTTGGTCCCCAGCGCTCGAAGCCCCAGGGCGTCCCAGCGGTGGTGACGACCATGTTCTGCTCGGTGTCGATCGACTCGACGCGCATGCGCGCGGCTTCCCAGGAATGGTAGACGACGAGCGTGGTGTCGGTGGTCTCAGGGACCCCGGCGATGTCTTCAGGCAGCGCGCGGAAAGCGCGTCCGGTGAGATCGGCCTGCTCGCCGGTCTTCGGATCAACAGCCGCGCCGACCTTGCCGCGGGTGTAGATGTAGTGCTTGTTCGGAGTCCGGGCGCGGACGGCGCGCTTGCCGTTGACCCAGAGCTGCTCGAAGTACCAATCGCCCGCCGCGACTCCGGGCACTTTGGCGGTCCAGATGCCGGCCTCGCCTTCGGTGAAGCCCGTGATGCGCTTCCCGCCGGTGAAGACAGGCTTGGCGCCGGGCGCGGCCTCGTAGGAAATCGGGAACTCGGGCGTGCCGCTGTCGCCTGGGCCGAAGATGACGGGCTCAGTGAGAGCGTACTCGCCGTCGGCGATGATGACGCGGACGGGCTCGGCGAGCGGCTGGAGCTTGCGGATCGCATCGCGCGCGGCCGCGAGCGACGAGATCGGTCCGTCAGGCGAGACGTTGATCGTCGCGCACGGCGCGGAGGCGATGGGTAGGAGTAAGGCGAGGATGGCGAGAGCTCTGGACATGGGATAATGCTCCAGGAAAGGCGGTGAACGCCAGCGGAAGTGCAAGTTGGCGGGAGGGTGAGTGAGGACCTTCAAAGGGCGGCGGGCCGGGCGGGTGCCCGGCTTCTGGTGATGGGCTTGACAGACGCTACCTTCCAGAGCGCGCTCGCCAGTCGGTCTCGCTGGCGGACAGGTCGCAGTAACGCCGGTGGAACGCGTCCAGCCAAGCGCCGTCAGTGGGGTCGCACGCGATCGGGCGCCATGCGGCGACGATCTGTTCGAGGGTCAGTTCGCGGAAGGAGCGGTCATCTGGTTTGCAGAGGTCCCCGTAGCCTTTGGCGATCTTGCCACACGCCCCGTCATCCTCGTGTCTGACGAGCAGGAGATCGCCGCACGAGTACTCGCCTACGACCTTGTGGGCTTCAACAAGCATGTGGTTGCGCCAAAGCTGGTTGTGGAGCTTGTCGTCGAGCTTGTCCCGACTCTCGCGGGGCCACGGAGACCCCTCGCGATCGGTCCATTCGCTGTAACGGTGACGGCAATCATCGATGGGATAATCCTTGTCTGAGAAATGCTCGCTCAGCTTCGTTTCGATACCTATGAACCCGCGTTGACCATCGGCCAGTTTGTACTCGATGTAGGCGTCGAAGGCAGTAGCGTCGTTCAGGTACTCCTCTTTGGGACTCGGCGCATACTCGATCTTGACACAGGTGACGTCGTCGACGTCCTGATACCCGAGGGCGCTGACCAGGGGCGTTGCGAGTTCGGGACGAGTGTGCAGGTGGCCGAAGAGATTGAAGCACATCGGCTGGCTAGAGAGCATATTGTGGAGGAGACGATACTCCTCGACGACACCATCCTTCGTCGCGGCCCTGCCTTGCGCTAGCTGGAAGATCCCCGGCGTGAGGAAGTTCTTCCCCTCGGCGGCACCCTCAGGGCACAGCATGTTGCCGTAGGAGGTGGGGCTGGTTGGTCGAGGTCCTCTGCCGTAGGGAACGCGCAACTGCGTCGCTCTGTACCAGCTTTGGTGGAAACGCATGCGGGCGGCGAATCGTCCGTCGCTCTTGGGCTGAGGGCCGAGGTCAATGGAGTCGCGGGGGGCATCGTGTTCGGCCGGGGACATGTTTGGCCTCCTGGAACGGCAGCGTTCGCCGGGCGGGTGCCCGGCCCACTGGGAGTTCCCTAGCCGATGGCGGCGTCGACCTTGTTGACGGCGGCGGCCATGAGCTTGGCGTGCTCGATGTTCATGTTCATGTTGAAGCCGAAGCGAACGGCGCGGTTGAGGATGTTGAGCGTCCGCGGGCACATCTCGCGGGAGTATTCGACGCTGCCCTTGTAGGCGGGATCGGCCCACGGGTAACCGGCGCGGTTCGCGCTGGTCTTGTCGAGGATGGAATCCCAGTAGCGGTAGATGTGGCGATCCGGGAAGCCGGCGTTGTGCGCGGTGCCGGCGCCGAGGCCTTCCGCTCCGAGCGCCTCGCAGTACTTGGCCGCGAGTTCCTCGGTCTCGACGATGATGGCGGCGCTGACGCCGCACTCGCCCTCGGGGTCGTCAACGTGCTGACAGATGTAGCCGCGAGGCTCTTCGAGCGCATCGATGAAGGCGCGCTTGAGCGAGCGGGTGTGGCTGAGAATGCCTTGGATCTTCTCAAGCTGCACGCAGGCGATCGCGCCCATGATCTCGCTCGGGCGGTAGCACTGACCCGAGAACGGCGGCGCGGGCCAGCCCTTCTCCGGCTCCCACATGGGGAGCGCCGGATCCGACGCGAAGCGCGCGCGAGCGTGGACCATCTCGTCGTTGGTGAAGACCAGGCCGCCCTCGCCGCAGGAGATGATCTTGAAGTAGTTGAGGCTCCAGGCTCCGGCGTCGCCCCAGGTGCCGACGTACCTGCCCTTGTACTGGCCGCCGACGCACTGGCAGCAATCCTCGACGACCTTGAGGTCGCTCTCCTTGGCGATGGCGAGGATCTCGCTGAGCCGCCCCGGCACGCCCTGCATGTAGACGGGTATGACGGCCTTGGTGTGAGGCGTGATCTTCTGCCTGACGTCTTCGGGGTCGAGGCCGAGGGAATCATCGATCTCGGCGATGACGGGAACGGCGCCGACGGCGCAGACCGCGGCGGCGGTGGCGATGTAGGTATAGCCGGGGACGATGACTTCATCGCCCGGCCCAATCTCACAACCCGTCAGCCCGCAGATGAGCGCGCTGGTGCCGGAGTTGAGCATGCAGGTGTAGTCGACCCCGAGCATCGCGGCGGCCTCTTCCTCGAAGCGCTTGACGAAGCTGTTGTCGCAGTAACGGAAGAGGTTCCTCGAGCGAAGGACCTGCGTGACAGCGTCGATCTCGCGGTCGTCGATGACCGAGGGGCCGTGGACGCCGGCGGGAATCGGATCGGTGATGACGGGCGAGCCGCCGTCGACGGCGAGCTTGTCGGTGGTCTGCACTATGGAGCCTCCGTGGGTTCACGTAGCGAACGGCCCGGAGCGAAGGGCTCCGGACCGTTCTCCAAGTACAGACGGTTCGCTGTTTATGAGGGTGTTACCTTTCCTCCGTGGGCATCGCGGCGGCGAGGGTCTCGAACACGATGGGGAAGGCCAGATCGCGGAGTTCGCCCCGCGTTCTTCTGCGGTCGGCGTACCAGCCAGGTGACCAGACGCGGCACTCGTCCGGTGCGTTCCGCTCGTAGAGATACGGTTGGTCCGTGCATGGGTCGAGGGGGACGGTCGGGAGAATAGCCGGCGCGAGTTCTTCCAGCGTCTCCGGGTATTCACCTGTCCGAGCCAGGTGGATTCGCAACGCGGCACCGACGGCGGCGAGATCGAGTTTCGCCCTGGTCTCGGCCACTTGCTTCATCGCCAGCACATCGACGACGAGGGCGTAGTCGTGAATCCAGTCGCGCTGACAGAGACGCTCGAATCTCCTGTACGTCTGGGGCAGGTTGCTGGTCGCGGCGATGTGGATCGCTCGTGCAAAGACGAGATCCATCCGGCGGGTATACTCCTCGATCTTGGTGGCATCGAACTCGAAATCGTAGCGCTTCTCGTAGTACTCGGCCATCTCCTCCGGATACTCCGCGACGTCTGCGTTGAACTCCTCGATGACGTACTCGCGGTCGAAGGCGATGTCCTCGGCGAGCGAGGGGAGGCCGGCACGCGCCTGCAGCGCAGACTGCAGGAGTGTGGTCAGCGCGTCCGGGTCGTCGGTGTCTTGCACCACCAGGCAGGCGTGGTGGGTTACGATGGCCTGACAGGCGCGCGCGATGGACCGCGCGGTCTGTGGCGCGTCGCGAGCGATCCCGACGCTGAAGGCGAGGCCATCCGCAGCTGTGGCGAGCGCGGCATTGCGGTCGCCCTGCCTATGGTGGGCACGGATTCCGGCGCCGATCAGCAGGGCCAGTTGGCGACACCCGGCGGCAGGCTCGAGGAGCGAGGGGTTCTCCGCCGCATGCGAGGCCCACCCGGGATGACACGGCTTCCCGACGCCTTCGTGGACCAACGCCAGCGCGTGGGCTGCTGGGGCGACCGCACGGGCGTATTCCTCGCCGGATGCGTCGGGCGGCAGGTCCCGCCAGGGGCGGTCCCACGGGAGGGCGTCCATTGCGGCGAGGTAGTAGTCCCAGGCGTTGTTGCTCTCCAACGTCGACAGGTCAGGAGCGTCGGTCGGCTCCGCATACGCCAGATGGGGTGCAGCCACGAACACCGCCAGCGTCAACAGGCATGCAACGGTACAGGGGATACCCAGGCATCTACTCACAGCGCAGCCACCTCCTCGGAGTCTCGCGCAACCGCATCATCTCACGGTCAGTCTACAACGAAATGGCCACGCGCTGCGAGGGCGCGTGGCCGGTGAGTTTGCGCCCTAGTAGACGGCGTCGGGGTTGAAACCCCTCCTACAGATGGACAGCTAGTCCTTCACTCTCTCGATCAGCTCCTGGTAGCCGAGGTGCATGAAGAGATGGTCGAGCAGGATGAGCGCCATGTAGCTCTCGGCGACGGGCCAGATGCGACCGACTATTGTGGGGTCGCGGCGGGTGATGGCGCCGAGCTTGGTGTTCTCAAGCGTGTACTTGTCGATGGTCTGCTGCGGTTTGTCGATGGTGGGCGTGGGCTTGACGGTGAGCTTGGCAACGATGGGTTGGCCGGAGGTGAGCCCGCCGGTGGTGCCGCCGGCCTGGTTGCTCAGGAACTTCACCTTACCATCCTCGGCCTGCATGGCATCGTTGGACTGGATGCCGGTCATGTCCTTGACCTTGACGCCGGCGCCGACTTCGACAGCCTTGACCGCGCCGATGCCGAGCATGCGTCCGAGTTCGGCGTCGAGCTTGCGGAACATCGGCTCGCCCATGCCGGCCGGGGCTCCGAGCGCGACGACCTGGACGACGCCGCCGGAGGAATCGCCGGTCGCGGAGATGCGGTTGCACTCCTCGGTCATGGCATTCGCCACGTCGATATCCGGGCAGTTGAGGATGTGGTGGACGCCGTACTTGTCCTTGATCTCGGCCCCACTCATCTCGGATGCGGAGTCGCGGATCTCGTCGATCTGGCCTTCAACCTCGGCGAGGACGGCGATCTTCTCAAGGAAGCGCATCTCGGGCGTGATCCGCTCGCCGACGTAGACATTCTGGTAGAAGGGGTCGAGGTCGCGGCGCATCTCTTTGTAGCGCTCGGTGTACTCGTACGCCTCGCAGTGGTCGACCTCGGGGCACGCGACGCCAGCGGCCTCGGTGATGATGGAGTGGATGGTGATGCCGCACTTGGCGAGGACTTTCTTGGCGACATAGCCCCCGGCGACGATGGTCGAGGTGTACCGGCCGCTGAAGAGGCCCGCGCCGATGGCGTCGTCATCGGGACCGTACTTCTTGAAGGAGGCATAAGAGGCATGCCCCGGACGGGGCGTGCGGTTGGTGTCCTGGTACTGCTCGATGTGGATGAAGTGGCGGTCGAGGTTTGGGATCAGGATCGAGAGCGGCGTGCCATTGGTGTGGTTCCAGTTGCCCGCGTCCTTGATGGTATCGGCCGCGTTCAGGCCGGTGTAGATGATGGGGAGATCGGGCTCTTTGCGCGGCGAGCTGAGTTCATCGGCACCGGGCTTGCGCAGCAGCATGTCGCCGTAGATCTCTTGTTCGGTGAGTAACATGCCGGGCGGGACGCCCTGCAGGACGGCGGTGAGCCCGTCTTGGTAGCTTCCGCCGGCGATGGTGAGCTGGATGTTCTGGCCGATATGGCAACCTAACATGACAGGTCCTCCTCAGAAGTAGACAGCGCTCACGGGCCGACGAGAGTCGGGTGGATGGACGACAAGTTGGCAAGCGCCCTCCATAGATTTACGTGAAAGGGGGCGAATAGTCAATACGGCAATTGGGACAGGGGACCGCGCGAGCTAGGAAGCTCGCGATCCACGAAAGTAGCTACACGGTCGACACCTGGGCGCCGATGGAGGCCATTACGTCGGCGAAACCGGGGAAGGTCACGTCGACGGCTTCGGCGCCCTCGATCGTGCTGGTCCCGTCGGCGGCGAGGCCGGCGACGGCCATGGCCATCGCGATGCGGTGGTCGCCGTAGCTCTCGAATTCGGCGCCCTTGGGATCGCCCCCGTGGATGATGAGCCCGTCTTCGAGTTCCTCGCACTCAACGCCCATCTTGGCGAGTTCCTGGTGCATGACCGCGATGCGATCGACCTCTTTGACGCGAGCCTGAGGCACGTTGACCAGGCGTGTCTCGCCGCTCGCGAAGGCACCGGCGACCGCGAGCGCGGGCAAGGCGTCGGGCGTATCGTTCATGTCGATCTCAATGCCGGTGAGGGGCTTGCCCGTGATGGTAGTGCCTTCGCCCTCGTGGGTGACCTCGCAGCCCATCCCGATCAGCATCTCGATGACGGCCTTGTCGCCTTGGGGATCGGTCATGTCGAGCCCGCGAAGGGTGACAGTCGAGCCGGTCACCGCGGCCGCGACGAGCGGGAAGGTTGCGGAGCTGAAGTCGGCCGGGATGCGGCGGCTGAAGGACTCGTACCTCTGGTCGCCGGCGATGTGGAAGTGGCGGAGGTTCTTATGGCAGTACTCGATGCCGAGGCGGTCGAGCCAGGCGAGAGTCAGCCAGACGTAGGGGGCTTCGTTGAGAATGCCGACCTTGATCTCGGTGTCCTTGCGCGCCAACGGGCAGTTGATGAGCAAGGCGGATAGGTACTGAGAAGTGATGCAGTCGATGGTCGTGAATCCGCCCTCCATCGGACCGCGGACGGCGATCGGCGCCGCGCCGTCGCCGCGGGTTGAGAATGCCAGGGCCCCGAGTTCGTTGAGCGAGTTGATGAGTGGACCGGCCGGGCGGCGGCGGATCTGCTCGTCGCCGGTGAGGATGGCCCACTCCGTACCGAGCGCGCCGGCGCAGAGGCCGACGCGGAGCGTCGTGCCGGAGTTCTCGACATCGATCGGCCGAGCGGGAGGAACGATCATGCCGCCCGTGCCCTGGACGATCCAGAAGCCCTCGACGGGCGTGATCTCAGCTCCGAGCGCGCGGCACGTGGTGATGGCGGCGCGGGTGTCACGCGAATCGAGCGGCGCGGTGATGTGAGAAGTGCCCTCGGCGAGGGCCGCGAAGAAGACGGCACGGATCGTGTGAGACTTCGATCCGGGGATCTCCGCGACGCCGGAGAGGCTTGACGGCTCGACTGTCATCTTCACAGAAAGTGGCTCCTGAGTGGGGCATGGACGGGACGGATGGACGGCGACAGGCGTGGAAACTCGCGGAGTTTCCCTGCGCCTGTCCTACGACACCAGACGGCGCGCGTTCGATTATAACATACGGTCGAGGGCATGGAGAAGGAGGGATCGACGGGATTTGGCGAACCCATCTTCGCGTCCGGACGCGGCGCGGACCATAAACGGTTTCAGGAGGGTCAGATACAGTGACAGTCTACCGAGCCGCCATCGTTGGCTGTGGCCGCATGGGCGGGTTCATCGATGATGAGGTCACGTGGGCGCACAGCGCGATGCTGCCGTACTCGCATGGGGCGGCTTTCGCGCAGAGCCCGCGGACAGAGCTGGTCGCCGGCTGCGAGCCGAACGAGGAGAAGCGGCAGGCGTGGGGCGAGCGATACGGTGTGGACGCGCTCTACGCGACCATCGAGGAGATGATGGCGCAAGAGGCGCCCGACATTGTCGCGGTCTGCACGCCGACGGCGACGAGATGCGAAGCCACCCTCGCGGTGGCGGCGGGGAATCCGAAGCTCGTCTTCATCGAGAAGCCGATAGCGGAATGCCTGCGCGAGGCGGATGAGATGATCGCGGCGTGCAAGGCGGTGGGGGCGCTGACAGCGGTGAACACGAGCCGCCGGTGGCACCCGATCTGGCACCGGGCGTCGGAGATAATAGCGCGGGGTGAGATTGGGAAGCCGCGGACGGCCGTGGTGTACGGTGTGGCGGGACTCTCACACAACGGATCGCACCTGATCGACACCCTCAGACACCTTGTTGGTGACGACGTAGATTGGCTGACGGGACACATCGACGATGAGGAGGGGGCCGAGGGCGAGGATGACTGCGCGGGGCTGGCGCTGGTGCATTTCAAAGGCGGGGCGCACGCTTACGTGAACATGATCGACCCGTCGGTGACGAGCTTTGAGATTGACGTCGTCGGCGAGAAAGGCCGGGTGCGAGTGTCGGCAAACGGCCTGGAGGCGGAGTTGTTCACGAGCGGACCGAACCTGGTGGGGCTGGGCCTGAACAAGCAGCCGTTTCCCCGACCGGTGGACATCCAGCCGACGGCGCTCAACGCGGTCGATGATATCTGCGAATCGCTGGACGAGGGGCGCGAGACGCGTTGCACGATGGAGGACGGGCGGGCGGCGCTGGAGATCGCGATGGCGATTCGGGAGTCGCACCGGCGTGGTGGAGCGCGCGTCCAGATGCCGTTTGGCGACCTCGATGCGCGGATAAAGTCGCCATGAGAGCGGGGCAGTAGCGGGAACACTGATCCTCCGTGTCGAATTAGCTTCATGATGCCGTCGCGTATGCGAGTCACGGGCCGGATGGGGCCCCATACGTCCCCCATTCGGCCCCTCCGACGGCCCGCTTGGGCGGCGAGCCCGGTTCCAGCCCAACCTCCGCATTGAGGTGGCCATGACGACCAGTCCAATCACAAGTCCCCGTGGCGCATCGTGGCGCGCGCCCTGCCTGGTTGCGTTGGCAGCGGCAACGGGCGGCTGCGTCATCGGCTACAGCTACTACTCCGTCGTTCGCATGATCAACGTGCACGACCCCCTCCGGCACGCCACGCAGGAAGCTCGCTCCCACGTGCAGTCAAGTCACCTGTGGCTCGAGGAGTACCTGAGCGGCGATCCGGACCAGTCGATCGACGTCGTGTGGGCGCATTTCGACCGAGCCGAATGGCACGCCACTGCGCTGCTGGAGGGCGGCGAAGAGCAGCACGTCACCTACGTGCCGGTGCCTGACCAGCGGTTGCGCGACTTGGCCGAGGACCTGGCCAACTCACTTTCCGCGCTGCGCGCGCTCGCGCGCGAACGGGTGGAGCACCGCGAGACGTCTGGTGTGGGCACGGCGCGCGACGAGGAGTACGACCGCGCCTACGACTCGGTGATCGGTCAGACGGAACGGGTCGGCATGCGGGTGGACGAGCTGAAGGCGTGGGAGCTGGTCCGGTACTGGTACACGCAAGCCGCGCTCATCACCGGCTGGGTCTCAATATCGCTGTACGTGCTGTTTACGCTCCGACGCAACGCTCTCCGGCAGCGCCGGCATGTGGCCGAACTCGAGGGGTCCGCAGCCGCTCTTCGGGAGAGCGAAGAGCGCTACCGCGGGCTTTTCGACACCGTGCACGAGGGGTTCGCGCTGCACGACATGATCTTCGACGATGATGGCCGGGCGGTGGACTACCGCTTCGTGGAGGTCAACCCGGCGTTCGAGAAACTGACGGGGCTGATTCGGAGCGACGTCGTCGGTCGAACAGTCCGTGACGTGATCCCTGACGTCGAAGAGACCTGGATCCAGCGTTACGGCCAAGTCGTCATGACCGGGGAGCCGGTTGAGTTCGAGCAATCTGCCGCGCCGCTCGGTCAGCATTACCATGTGTCGGCCTTCCGTCCACGGGAGGGACAGTTCGCGTGCATGTTCATTGACACCACCGAACACGTCAGGGCCCGCGCGGAAGTGACCCGGGCCCGCGACCGCGCGCAGATGTACGTCGATGTCGCGAACGTCATGCTTCTCGTGCTGGACCGGAGCGGCAGCATTGAACTGATAAACCCGAAGGGCTGCGACGTGCTGGGCTATGATGCCGACGAATTGCTGGGTAAGAACTGGTTTGACCTGTGCCTGCCGGAGGACACCCGAGAGGCGGTGCGAGAGGACTTCTTCCGGATCCTAGCCGGCGAGGCCGATCTGCTGGCCTACTACGAGAACCCGATCGTGCGGCAAAACGGCGAGATCCGGCAGATGGCGTGGCACAACACGGTCACTCGCGACGATGAGGGCAACGTGACGGGGACGCTGTCGTCGGGTGAAGACGTCACCGACCGGCTGCGTGCCGAAGAGGAGCGGCGCGCGCTAGACCTGCAGCTTCAGGAACTCAGGCGACTCGAGAGCCTGGGCGTGCTGGCCGGCGGCGTGGCCCACGAGTTCAACAGCCTGCTGACAGGCGTGATCGGCAACACGGCGCTCGCGCAGGCAGAGGTGGCCGAGGATTCGGTGGTGCGCGAGTTGCTCGAGGGCGCCGAATCGGCGGCAACGCGCGCGGCTGAGCTGTCGAAACAGATGCTCGCGTTCTCAGGTGGAGGGAAGTTTGTCGTAGGCCCTTCTAATCTGTCGGCACTCGTTGTGGGATCGGTATCGCAGATCGAGGAGTTGCTGCCCACAGGCGCGGGCCTGAAGACGGACTTGGACGCCACCATCCCAGACGTCGCCGCCGACGAGGTGCAGATCCGACAGTTGCTGATGGGCCTGGCCGCGAACGCGGCCGAGGCGATCGACGGCGACGGCACGGTTACGATCGGGACCCGCGTTGTGAATGCGGACGAGGACTATCTGTCCCACACGTACATCGATGACGTTCTCCCGGCCGGCCAGTATGTCGCCCTATCGGTGACCGACGACGGCGCGGGAATGGATGAGGAGACGCAGCAGCGGGCGTTCGAACCGTTCTTCTCGACCAAGTTTACGGGGCGGGGCTTGGGCCTGGCGGCGGTGCTGGGCATTGCGCGCGGGCACTCCGGAGCCATTGACGTGGCGAGCGCGCCGGGCGAGGGCACGACGGTTACGGTACTGTTGCCCGTGATGGAGTCCCCCGCGACGGAGACGGGCGCCGGGCAGGCTTCAGAGGACGCGCCGCGTAGCGACGGCGGCGAGCGACTGATTCTCGTTGCGGACGATGAGGAGAGCGTTCTGAGCGTGTCGCGGCGGGGACTGGAGGCGGCGGGCTACGGCGTCGTCACCGCGGAGGATGGCCCGGAGGCGGTTGAGCTGTTCCGCGAGCATGCCGGCTCGATCGCGCTGTGCCTCATTGACATATCGATGCCGACGATGGATGGGCGCGAGGTCAGTCGAGAGATACGGGCACTTCGCCCCGACGTGCCGGTCCTGATGACGAGCGGCTACACGCAGGATGAACTCGACCAGGGGCCCGTCACCGAGGGATCGGCGGGGTTTATACAGAAGCCATTCGTGCCGCGACAACTAGTTGAGCGCGTCCGGGAGATCATCGGCGAGTAGGCGCCGGCTCCCGCGAGCGCCGGGAGCGTTTCATGGGTGAGCAGACGGCCCCCCCGACATACCACCTGACCGTCGACATCGGTGGCACGAAGACTGCTTGCGCGCTGGCCACCTCGGCCGGCGAGATGCTCGCGCGCAAGGAACATCCCACGCCGGTTCAGGATGGGCCCGAGGCATGTCTCGCTCGCATCGCCAAGGCGTCGCGAGAGCTGCTGACCTCAGCGACAGCTGCGCCGACTTCGATCGGCGTCGCCGTCGGCGGCCCGCTCGACAGCGCGGCGGGCGTCGTCTACTCGCCGCCGAACCTCCCGGGCTGGGATGGGGTCGGGGTGAAGGCGTTCCTCGAGGGCGAGTTTGGGCTGCCGACATACGTCGAGAATGATGCGAACGCGGGAGCGCTGGCGGAGCGGGCGTTTGGGGCTGCGCGAGACTGCGACAATGTGGTCTATCTGACGCTCGGAACGGGAATCGGCGGGGGAATCATCGTCGAGGGCAAGCTATTCCGAGGCACAACCGACGACGCCGGGGAGCTGGGTCACGCGACCATCGTGCCGGATGGGCCGGAGTGTCTGTGCGGGAAGCGCGGGTGTCTGGAGGCGCTGGTCGCGGGACCGGCGATTGGGGCGCGCGCCCGGCGAATGGCCGACGCGGATCCCGGAAGCATCATGAACGTGCTGGCCTCGCACGAGCTGGGCGGGATCACCTCGCAGACGGCGCTCGAGGCGGCCAGGCAGGGCGACAAGTCGGCGCTTGAGGTCTGGCGCGAGACGGGGTACTACCTGGGAATTGGGATTGGGAATCTGGTGCAGACGCTGAACCCGGAGATCGTGGTTCTCGGCACGATCGCGGTTCACGCGCGGGACGTGCTGATGGACCACGTGAAGGCCTCGGCGAAGCAGCACGCGTGGCCGCGAGCGTGGGAGGCTGTGAGGATCGCACCGGCGAAGTTGGGCACCCAGGTCGGCGACCTTGCGGCGCTGTGCTGCGCGCTGAACGCGGGGAATTGAGGGCGACACGTGCAAGAGAAACTGCGTGGTGATTTGACGGAATCGATGGCGGCGATCGAGGCCACAATCGCGACATGCCTGCCCGACGTGACGGCGGCGGCGGAGGCGGTGGTGGAATGCTATCGCGCGGGCGGGAAAGTGCTCATCGCGGGGAACGGCGGCAGCGCCGCCGACGCGCAACACTTCGCGGGCGAGATGCTGGGGTGGTTCCTGGACAGGGAGCGCCGCCCGCTTCCGGCAATCGCGTTGACGACGGACACATCCGTGCTGACGAGCATTGCCAACGACGCGTCGGTTGAGGCAATCTTCGCCCGGCAAGTTGAGGGGCATGGTCAGGCGGGGGACGCGTTCATCGGCATTAGCACGAGCGGAGCGTCGGCGAATATCCTTGAGGCGATGAAGACCGCGAAGGCGCTCGGCATGACGACGATCGCGCTGTGTGGAAAGCCTGGGAGCCCGATCGCGGAGTCGGTTGACATCGCTATTTCGGTGCCGGCGGAGTTGACGCCACATATACAAATCGCGCACGCGTCGGTATTGCATGGGATATGCAGGATGGTGGATGAGGAGTCGTAGGAACGGCATGCCGGCAGGGATGCCGGCGGTCCAGTCAGCGACATGAGGAGAGGCAGCATGTATTCGACAGACCCAAGCGCGGCGGGATCCAAGTACATGGGACTGCCGCCGCTGTTTGACCCGAAGGTCGGAGTCACCGTGGTGGAGGCGCTTGGCACGGGCGACGGACACTGGGCCGGCGCGCCGGTGGTGCAATATGATGCGAAGGATGGGCGGTTCCTGCTTGCGTATCGGATTCGGCAACCGCGGCCGATTCGCGGTGGCGAATCGCGGATTGCGGCGAGCGATGATGGGATCACGTTCACCGACATCTGGGCCATGCAGAGGGACGACCTCGACAGCCAGTCGATTGAGAAGTGCGCGGCCTTCCGGTGTCTCGACGGGAAGCTCCGGCACTACATCAGCTACGTGGACAGCGAGACGAACAAATGGCGCGTGGACTTCCTCGAGGGGGACGGCGTCGAGGACCTCGATCCCGCGAGCCGGACGAGGGTTCTGACGGCGGACGACATCGGCGCGGAGGGCGTGAAGGACCCGTACGTGGTCTGCATCGGCGGGGTGTACCACATGCTGCTGAGCTACGCGCCGATCCCGCGGCAGGCGACGGATGACCAGCTCGGCACGATGCACGCGACGGGCGACATTTACAACACCGGCGTGACGACCTCAGAGACAGGGCTGGCGACGAGCGTTGACGGCGTGAACTGGGAATGGCAAGGCAACATCATGCGGCCGGGCGCGGGATGGGACGCTTACTGCGCGCGGATCGGCAGCGTGATGTACGTGCCGCCGGTGTGGGTAGCGTTCTACGATGGCAGCGCGTCAGTGGAGGAGAACTACGAGGAGCAGGCGGGGATCGCGGTGAGCCCCGATCTGCGCGACTTCACGAGCATCACGCCCGACGGCCCGTGGGTGCAATCCGAAGGCGGCTCGCGCTGCGTGCGGTACGTGGATGCGCTGGACTTGGGCGACAGGATCCACTACTACTACGAGATGGCGAGAGTCGACGGCTCGCATGAGTTAAGGGTGAACGTGGTTGGGAAGTGACCTTGCGGTCGGTGGGCGACAGCGTCGGGTCTAGCCTGCACCGGCGAGGGCGCCGGTGCTACGCGTGGTCGGGGATAAGCGGACGGCATCGCGGCTGAAGCCGCTCCTACAAGGGATTGGGCACAGGGATACAGGGGATTGGGAGCGGGGAGGATGACTAGGGTTTGGTGGCGACGATCAGGAGTTCGCGGGAGTCTGGGCGGAAGGGTCCCCAGTGGTAGCCGCCGTAGGTCTCGGTGATGTGGAGGCCGGCGCGGGTGAACATGGCGCGGAGTTCGTGGAGGTGGAAGGCGCGGATCGAGGCCTGGTGCAGCATGCGACCGGTGCCGGCGCAGCGGAACACGCTCACCAGTCGGTCGCCCGACTCATCAACATCACACTCAAGCCAGACCGCGCCGCCGCTCTCGACCGGGACGATCTCCGAAAACGGTAGGTGCGAGAGCTGGAAAGCCCGGTTGCGGGTGTCGAGCAGGAACCTCCCGCCCGGCGACAGGCATCGCGTGACCTCGCGCAGTATGGCCTCGTTGGCATCGTCAGATTCCATGTAGCCGAAGCTGTTGAAGAGGCAGATTACCGCATCGAACGCGCCCGATGGAAAGGGCATGAGCGAGGCGTCGCCCTGGACGACCGACGCGGGAGCCCGCGCGGCACGCGAGGCGGCCGTAGCGCGGCTGACCATGAGCTGGGATGCATCGATTCCGGTGACGCAGTGGCCCCGTTTGGCGAGCGGGACGAGGTGACGACCGTGGCCGCAGCAGAGATCGAGGACGCGACCGGGGCGCCACGCGCGCATCATGCTGTCGAGCGCGTCGACCTGGTATTGGGTGACCTCCTGCCCCGGGAAGAAGGCCAGGCGCAGGGAATCGGGGTTCTCGAAGAAGCTGCGCCACCATGGATCGGCGGCGGCCTCGTCAGTGGGTCGTTTCATGGGGAATGCGCGACTTGACGGCCGACTCGATGTCCTGGGCGGTGATCTTGGGCACGGGCGGCCCGCTAATGGGCAGGCTGATTGAGAAGGTCGATCCTTCGCCCTCGATGGTCGTCAGCGAGACCTCGCCTTGATGCGCCTCGACGATGAGCTTCACAATGGCGAGACCTAGCCCCGTGCCCTGGACGCCCTTGGTCTGGTCCGTCTTCGCGCGGTAGAACTTCTCGAAAACATGCGGCGCGTCCTCCGTCGGGATTCCATAACCCGTGTCGGTTACATCGACGATGACGCGATCGCGGGACCGGCGGACGGTGACCGTTGCCTCGGCGCCGCGCGGGCTGTACTTGATGGCGTTGCTGACGAGGTTCTCGATCACGCGCTCGAGACGGGCGGTATCGCCATGGATGATGTAGCCGGTGTCAACGCCTGTAGCCGACACGGTGACGCCGTGCTCGGCGGCCATTGGCTGAGCAGACTCGACGATGTGGCGGACGACTCCGGACATGTCCATGAGATCGACGTCCAGCTCTTCGCGGCCGGCCTGCAGACGGGTGACGGTCGCGAGTTCGGAGACGATCGACTCCAAGCGCGAGGCCTGTCGATGGATGGTCTCGGCGCGCTCGTGAATCGGCGAGTCATCGCCGGCGGCGTTCATGATGAGTTCGGAGAAGCCCAGCACGGACGTGAGCGGCGTGCGCATCTCGTGGGCGGCGACGCTCATGAGCTGCGCCTCAACGCGGGCGGGACGGCAGACGCCCGTAATGTCGACGCAGCGGACGACGAGGCCGCCGATGGATCCCTCGTCGACGGGGATCGGCGAGAGCGTGGCGACGTAGTTATGGCGGCCGACAGGGTCCTCGATCTCAAAAGTGAACGGCTCGCCCGACACAAGAGTGTCGGCGGCCGCGCGGCGAATCTCGGACTCATCGCGGCCGGACATCTCGGCCAGCAGAGGCACGATGTGGCAGTCGTGCAGGTCTAACTCCCACACGTCGACGAGGCGCTCGGCGCGGCGGTTCCAGCGAACGGGCCGGCCTGCCGAGTCGCAGGCGATGACGGCGCCGTCCGACCCGGATTGCCAGGCCGCGTGGAGAGCGGCTTCGCGGCGACGACCCAGCCGAGCCGCTCGCAGCCACTCGATTTGGCGAGCAAGCGGGAGCTTGCCGGGATGCCCCGCGGCATCGCGAACGGTCCAGTGACCGCCCGGCGCCGGAGACCGCTCGTCGAGCAGTTGGCCGAGCATCCCAGCAGCGAGTTTGAGGTCATTGCCCCGGAATGGCAGGCTGTCTCCGGCCAGGACGATGGCGGCAGGCGACCCACCATCGACGGCGACAGGCACGGCCAGGGCGTGGAGGTCGCCAGCGTCAGGCCAATGTCCAAGCGCCGCGAGCCCAGAGGCGATGGCCTCATCAGCCAAGGCCGCGAGTTCGGGCGCGGACGTCCACTCGGCGGGCGCGCCCGCGGTCGCCATCGCGGTGCCCTTGCCGGCGGCGAGTTCAGGGATATGGACGGCTGCGGCAGGCACGTCGATCCACCGCATGACGGACTCGACCGCCGCCTCGACCTGGTGGTCGCGGTGCTGGGGCGCGGATCGACCGGACCAGGGATCCCGACCCGTTCGCGAGCGTTCGTCGCGGGCGATGCTTGCGCCGGCTTCGGCGAGTTCAAGGCAGACGGACGTGATAAAGAGAGCCAGCACGAGCGTCACGGTTGGCCATGGGGGGATGTAGATTCTGAGCCACGCCGCGATTCCCACGGAGACCGCCGCGGCCGCCGCAACGGAGACAGAGGCAACGAGGGCTTTCCCGCGCAGCTCGCGGTCGCCCATGACAAACACGAGCACGACGCCAAGAACGATTAGCAGGCTGGCGTACAGCTCGGGCGCGATCTCATAGAGACCGTACCCGCCGAGAACGGTGGCGATGGCCCAAGCGACGGCGGGCCTCGTATCCACGGGGTCGGACGCCAGGGGCTCGGTGAGGATGCCCGGATACGCTCCACGAAGCGTCTCGCGCGGCGCCGACGACAGCAGCACAGCGCGGCCGCCGACCAGCCGGTGGGCATCGCCCGCTGGAAGGTGGGCGAGGATCTCAAGACTGACGTCATCGACGCGCGTCGATGGCAGGGATTAGTCGATCAAGAGGCCCCGGCCGGTGCCCAGCCGATCAACGCCGGTCGCAATGGTCCGTTGGCGCCGCCCGGGCTGCAAGCCGCGAGCCGTCCCGCGAGCCATGGCCTCGATGAAGCCGGTCGGAACGGGACTGGCGTTCGGCGCGGCAATCGCGCGGACGCGATCGGCGCCGAGTGACAGCCGCTCCATTACCGCCGCTTGCGCCGGCGCAACCTGGTCCGCGAGCGCTTCGGTATTCGTGCCGGTTCCGGCGACGACGCAGCGAGGATTCCGGGCGAGCTGAAGCAACTCGGGGTCGACGGCGCGGCGGGACTCGGCCAGGATGTAGTCGCGGTCAAAGCCGACGCACGCCGCACCCGATGCGAGGATGTTGCGCAACGCCGCTCGGCGGGTCTCAATCGATTGGGTATCTCGTCCGGCGCCAGCGGACGGGCGGACAACGACCACGAGTGGAGTGGCGCTCGACGAGGGGCGACCGAGGGCTTCGCACCAACGAAGCGCGGCCGCCCCGGATCCACCGAAGAGGCCGGCTTCGTTTGCCACCAGTATCAGGACGCCCAACGCCATGCCGATGAGGGCCCGGCCGATGGGCGTGTCCCGCAAGTGTCCCATATCGCTCCCTGAGGGGCCAGACGGCCTGTTGACCCCAACCCACTAGGCTTATACCGCATGTATCGGGCATGTCACCGGGTTTTCTCGGATCCGATTCGAGTGATACATAAGGGAAGCAGAGCGAGGAGAAGGACGGCCAATGGAGGGGGCAATGCTCCCACGGGCTAGCCAGCCCGTGGCACCCGTAGGCGGGAGTGAGGAGACGGACGCCTGGAGGAGAGGGTGGGGCTAGGAGGAGAAGGTTACGGGTCGTCGAAACAGCCCAGAAGTCCTGACTAAGCCTTTAGGAGGCATCAAGCAATGGCCCCGCGCAAGAAGGCGCCCGCCAAGAGGAAAGCGGCGCCCGCCAAAAAGAAGAAGGATACAATCGGGTTTGGGATCATCGGATGTGGTGTCATCGCGCCGTTCCACGCGAAGAGCATCATCGCGGCGGAGGGCGCTGAGTTGGTCGCGTGCTGCGATGTGGTCGAGGACAAGGCCAAGGCGTTCGCCGCGGAATACGGTATCAAGAATACTTACCGCGACCTGGACGAGATGCTGAAGCGGGATGACATCCAGGCCGTGTGCATCTGTACGCCGAGCGGGCTGCACGCGGACAACGGCATCGCGTCGGCGCAGGCGGGCAAGCACATCATGTGCGAGAAGCCGCTTGACGTCACGCTGGAGGCGATTGACAACTTCATCGCCGCGTCGGACGAATACAACGTGAAGCTGGGCGGGATCTTCCAGCGCCGCACGTACCCCGTCAGCAACATGGTCCGGGATGCGGTTCGCGGCGGGAAGCTGGGCAAGCTGGTTGTGGGTGACTGCTACCAGAAGCTATTCCGCTCGCACGAGTATTATGCCAGCGGCGACTGGCGCGCGAGTTGGGCGCTGGACGGTGGCGGCGCGCTGATGAACCAGGGCGTGCACGGCATCGACCTGATCTTGTGGATGATGGGCGGCGTGAAGAGAGTTAGCGCGTTCACGCGGCACCTCGTGCGCAATATTGTTGTTGAAGACACCGCGGTAGCCATCTTGGAGTACGAGAACGGGGCGCTGGGTGTCATCGAGGGGACGACCAGCATCACGCCGGGCGAGCGGACGCGGTTCGAGGTCCACGGTGACAACGGTACGATCATCCTCGAGGAGACGGACATAAAGAAGTGGCACACGGTGGACGGGACTGACGTGCCGGAGCTTCCCACCGTCGACACCGGGGGCGGCGGGGTGTCGGATCCGGCCGCGATCGGCGCCGGCGGGCACATGATGTTGATCCAGGACCTCGTGAACGCGATCAAGGAAGACCGCGAGCCGATGATCCCAGGTCGCGAAGCCCGCAAGGCGGTCGAGTTGATCCTGGCGATCTACGAGTCGGAAAGAACTGGGCAGACGATCGAGTTGCCGCTATAGCGCTGGCCGCGAGCCAGACATTGGGATGGGTTATGTTGAGACGCCAAGCTGAGGTGAAGACGCGTTGGTCCTTCGCGATGTCTGTCGTCGTGGTATCGTGCATGGCGCTGCTGGTGAGTCAGACCTGCATGGCTGGGTCGAGCGAGTTTCGATTCTACCCGCAGTTCCGGTACATGGGCGGCCTCCCGGGCAACGGGTGGGCGGTCAACGGGCAAGGCGAGGCGGGTTTCGATGGCGCCATGAGCCAGACCATCCCGATAGGCTACACGCCGTCGCGGGGGTCGTATGCCCTGGGGTATCACGTGGGCAGCACGAACGGGGGCATCACGACCAGCTTCGGCGGCCCCGGCGCGAACGGGACGCTGGCGGGCACCATCGGGTTCAGACGACCGGGCCACGGCATCTCGGCGACGGTCGATTTCGTGGACAATGACTGGGACGTCTCGTTCAACTTCCAGGCGCAGATCGCCCAAGAGACGGACCACCGCCCCGCGATTTCAGGGGGCATCCTGGACTGGTCAAGACGCCGGGAAGAGATGCGGGGCAATCCACCGAACGACCATAGCGCGCAGTCGTTCTACATCGCCGCGACCAAGAGGTTCAACGACGGGGACCATCCCATCCACGCCACTCTCGGCGTCGGCACGGACCGGTTCCGGGAGCGGTCGTTTGCGGGGGTCTGCTACGACGCGCACGATCGCGTCAAGCTCATGGCGGAGTACGACGGGTTCGGGATGAACGCCGCTGCCGCCGCGCAGGTTCTGCCTGACAAGCGCAAGTCAGACGGCAGTCAGGGCGACTCGCTGATTCTCTTCATCGGGGCCACCGATCTCGAGCGGCCCGTTGTCGGAGTCACTTACACGCGATAGCCCCACCCAATTCGAGCCAAGCTAGCGGGCGCGCCACACACTGAACGTGGCGCGCCCGTTGTCGTTTCCAGGGGGATCACTCGGCCGGCGGCAAGGCCTCAATCGCGTCCGCGACCAGCGAGCGCACGTAGGCATAGTCCGAGGGCGCGAGGCTATAGTCGCGCGCGTGCGTTGCGATTCTCCCTGCGGCGGCCAAGGCGGCATTGCCTCCCGCAACGGCCTTGGCGTGGGACGGGCCGGCGGCTTCGAGGCGAGCCTTCAGGATCGCGAGGTAGTCGTAATCCTCGATTGCGTCGCGCAGAATCTGAAGGCGGACCGTCTCGTAGAACCGGTCAGGCGGATCGCCCTCGCGGCGGGGGTATAGGAGATAACCGTCGCCGTTCCCGTTGGTGCCAGGGCCCTGTTCGGTGACCTCCCACGGGTTCTTGCGCCAGAAATCGATGCACCAGAAGAGCAGTCCGTCGGCCTCCTGGGTGAAGGTTAGCCACAGCAGCGCCCGGTGCTCGGCGCCCGGATGGTCGATGAGCAACCCCGGGCTGAAGTTCCAACAGGTATACCACCAGACTTTCTCGCCTTGGGCGCGGCGCTGTCGGGCGACTTCCTTGTCGTAGTGCCTGACGACCGGGCACCACCAGTCGATGGCGCCGTAGAGATCCGGGTGCGGCGCGACGGTGATGAATCGCGGCAGGCGCGGCTCGGCCTTCTTCAGCGCCTCAGCATACTCGCGCAGCGCTGGGTAGCGATCGGGCTGGGCTTCGTCGAACGAGCATATGTAGACGTACAGGCGATCAAGCAGACCCTTCTCGGCGTAGTAATCGGTCATCCGGCGAGTCCACTGGCGCTCTTCCTCGGTCTCCACGGGCGCGTCGAAGTAGAAGGGCCCGAAGCTATTGAAACGGAGTTCCTCTGCGAGGTCGATGTAGCGATCGAACTCCGCCATCGATTCGGGGTCGGCGGGGCGAGGCGGGCCTTTGGGGCTGGGGTGCATCGGCGCGATGCGATGGTCGGCCATCGATTCCCACAGGGACTTCACCATGTCGAAATCGGCGTCCGGGTAGTAGCTCATCATCCCGGACCAATCCTTCTCCACGGCCAACTGGAAGGCGGTGCGCAGCGCGGGCGATTCCGGGAGAGCGAAGTCGTGAACGCTCAGCCGGTACCTGGCCGCCAAGGCTTCCTGCCCCGCGACGCGCACCGTGATGTCGCCGACGTACTCGCCTGGTTTGGCGGTCGCCGGGACATACAGATTGACCCAGAAGCCTCGGGTCTCGCCGGGGGCGAGATCAACCTGCGTGTCGAGGAGCAGCGGATCGGGGCATAGCCCGGCCCGGATGATGTAGCTGCTCGGGTTGACCGTCTCGACCAAGCCCTCGAGCCGCACCTGGGTCCTGAATCCCTTGCCACGGCGCCGAGGCGGCGTGACCTCGAGGCTCACGCCCGAGACCGACGCATCGGCCCGCACGGCGATCTGGAAGTCGGCATACTCGTTGCGAGCGGCGCTCAGCTCGACCGGCGCGGGCTCGGCATCGGGCACGGGTCGCTCGGGGAGGATCTTGGTGTCGGCGGGCTCTGACCAGACCGCCATGCCGCCCGAGCGGCCCAGCATGCGCTGCAACGGCGGCTGGTTGAATCGGCCAACATCGATGTTGGGTCGCTCGCCCACGAGCCGGGGCTGTCGCAGCTCCAGGGTGACCTCGGTTCCGGCGGGGATGCCCGCGTTGTGGTAGTCGCGGTTCCAGACGAAGAACTGCAGCAGCACCGTGTTGCGCAGGAAGCCCTGGGGCCAATCCATGAGATCGATCAACTGGGGCGACCACTCGCCGATGACGGGAGTTCCGGAGGGGGCGTTGATCTGCCGGCGGAGGCCGTTGGCATCTTGCATCAGGACGCTGAGGTGGTGATCAGGGAGGACCTCGGTCTCGGCGGAGATGCGGATCTCGAAGGCGAGTTCAGTGGCGTCGCCCAAGTCCTGCGGCTGGGCGAAGGTCAACTCGGCGTTGGGCCAGGCGTCGGGAGTCTCCCCCACCGTGTAGCGGATGGTAAGGACGGCGGCATCCGCCTCGACGGCGATGGCCGACCCCAACCACTTGCCTCCTCCCCACTCATCCCAGCGAAGTGGTTCGGCGATCGACTGCGCTGGTATCGCGGAGGAGAGAGCCACCAGCGCGACCGACGTTGTCAGGGGACATCTCACGGAGTCACTCTCCATATCGTGAGGGGTGACACACCGGCTTCAGTGGATCGACTTCACCGGCCGAACGACGCGAACCTGCGCGGGGCGCCGGGTCGAGGGGCAACCTCGATGGGCCTGGAGCGTAGACCATGCAACCTCAGAAAGGACGGTGGCGATCGTGACCCTTCCCGACCTGCCCTATAGAGAAGATATCTACGGCCACGTGTTCATGGACGCGTGGCGAGGCGAGCCGCATCCATACTATCTCCGGCGCGACGACGGACACGTGGAGGAGGGGCCGCCGGTTCTCGATGGCGAGCTTGGCGACCCTCCGGACCGCCACTCGGAGGTGCTGTCGCGGGCGCACGGGCGGGTCCTGGATCTTGGGTGCGGGCCGGGGCGGCATGTCTGCCATCTTCAGGGCCTTGGGCTTGAGGTCGTCGGCACTGACGCCTCGCCGCTGGCGGTTGCCGTGGCCCGCGAGCGAGGCGCGAAGGATGTGCGGGTGATGCCCATTGAGGAGTTGAGCTTCGCTCCGGAGAGCTTCGACACGGCGGCGTTCTTCAGTGGGACCATCGGCATCGGGTGTGATGCGGGCGGCCTGGCGGCGCGCTTGGCACGACTGGGGGGAGTCATGAGGCCGGGTGGAACGCTCATCGCCCAGGTCCGCGACCCGGAGGCGACGGACAACCCAGCGCACACGTCCTTCCACGAGATGCGCCGACGGGAAGGGCGATATCCGGGGGAGATGGGGCTGCGGCTCGAGTACCGTGGCCATGCGAGCGAATGGTGGCATTTTACGCTGGTGGGCCCGGAACTGATGCGGGAGGCCGGCGAAGGATCGGGCTGGGAGTGGGTTGAGCTTCTGTTTGAGCCGGCCGACGGATTCGCATTGCTGCGATGGTCCGAGTAGGGATTGACGAATTCTGATACCAGACTCACTTAATCAGGCCTCCGAACCAAGGACTTTCAGCCCCGGCAGCGAAACTTGCCGGACTGTGCGGCTGTTTCGTCTAGCACAGTCCCCGTATTCGCCAGGTTTACGGGGGAGGCGTTAGCGCGTCCTGCGCGTAGGGGGGCCGGCTCGTTGGCCAAGCAGTCGTACGATCTACTCACTGTCACAGCACCAAACGGCAAGCTCACGTCCAACGGACTGAGAGGCTTCCTCGCGCGTCAGCGGGTGGACCTCTCCGAGAAACACTCCTTCGCGTATGGCGCGGCGAGCGTCCTGGCCAAACTGTCGCGGCGGCGCGAGTTAAGCCTGCTTGGCATCGACATCAACACGGACGAGGCCGCGGGCCAGATCGCCATCGAGCCGACCGGCTTGCTGGCGCGGTTCATGCGCAAAGAGGCGGCGCGTCTCACCGGGAACATCAACGAGAACCGACCCATCGCAATGCACAATGGTGGGTTTGTTTACACGCTTTATCAGCCTCCCGTCCCCTCCAGCCAGATGGTGCACAGCTTTTCCCGCGTGATGGTGCAAGGCCGGCGGCCGCCGAGGCCGACGACCTGCACGCTGCAGGTGACGTACCGCTGCCAGCTCGACTGCCGGCACTGCAGCGCGGCACGTTTCACGACGCGAGACCGCGCGGAGCTTACGACGGAGCACTGGCTCGACACCATTCAGCAGGCGATCGATCTGGGCGTGTACAACATCGTCTTCACGGGCGGCGAGCCACTACTTCGCAAGGATGTCTTCGAGCTGGTCGAGTCCGTCGACAAGGAACGCGCGCAGGCATCGATGTTCAGCAATGGGATACTGCTGACCGACGAGACGGCGGCGCGGCTCAAGGAGGCGGGGCTGTACGCGATCATGGTCTCGTTGGATGACGTTCGGCCGGAGAAGCACGACGAGTACCGGCGGATCGACGGGGGCTTCGATCAAGCCTGTGAGGGCATCGCCCGAGCGCTGGACGCCGGCCTTCTCGTTGGCGTGTCGACATACGCCTGCCCCGAGGACGTCGCCGAGGGACGCGTCGAGCAGATGATGGAACTCGGGGCGGAACTGGGCGTGCACGAGATAACCATTTTCGATACCGTGCCGACGGGCAAGCTGCTTCCGCTGGAGCAAGACCAGCTCCTGACGCCCGACGACAAGGCTCGCATCATCGAGATCATGCGGGATTACAACGAGAGGGACGGCTACCCGCACGTCATCGCGCAGGCATTTGTGAATGGGCCGGAGGGCGCTGGGTGCTTTGCGGGGTTCATTCAATTCTACATGACGGCTTACGGTGACGTTAACCCGTGCGACTTCACGCCGCTGACCTTCGGCAACATCCAGGACGATTCGCTGGAGAACATCTGGAATCGCATCCTGGGCCACGACGCGTATGGCGAGCGAAGCGACCACTGTCGGATGCAAGACCCCGAGTTTCGCGCGCAGTACATCGACGACATCCCCGAGAAGGTGCTGCTGCCCTGGCCGGCGTCTGACGACGTGCGAGAGCAGGTCCACTGCCCGCATGCCGCCGACGGCTGCCACAGTTGCGCCGAGTAGGGCGCCCCGACCGCTTAACGAATCAGAGAAGCACAGACGCCGCCCTCAGCGAGGGCGGCGTCATTGTTTCGCGACCGAGGCGGGAAGACTCCTAGCGCGCTACGAGCTTGCCATTCTCGACGACCATGCTGGCGATTCTGGGCTTCATGACGACGGTTGAGAGGTCGAGTAGCGGGTTGATCTTGGCGAGCACAACTTTGACGCCGCTAACCGGAACGGGGATGCCGTTGACCTTGACCGCGGTCGGCACGAAGTTGATCTTGGCGCCATCGACAACTTTGAGCTTGCCGGCCATCTTGAACTTGTTGCCGACCAGCATCCGATACGTCCCCGTCAACGTGATCTGCCCGCCGTTAAGAGACGCAGCGAGGTCGGGGATGACATCCTGCGCCTGGCGGAGCCCCTCGGTGAGATCCTCTTCGTTGATCTCGATGTGCAGTTGCGTCTTGCCACGAGACTTTGTATCGACCTTTGGGTCGGCGGCGAAGAGCTTCGACATATCAACGACCACGTCGAGCGCCTTGATGTAGAGCGGCTTCATGGCGATGCCGCTTCGGGAGGCGGAGTCGGCCCGAACCGTGATGGAGTGAAAACGCCCCTGGTTGGTGAGATTCTGATCGGCGTAGGGGACCACGCTGACTTGCAGGTTCTCACACTTGAACGTGTCCGTTATCCTGACTCGAAGCGCCCTGGCTACGTCCGATGCAGTTGCCGCGTCGGCCGAGATCGACACAGTCAGCAAGGACAGCGCCCACAAGGCCCCCACGTACCTTAGCTTACTGCGCATGTTGCACCCTCCAATTTGGATCTACTACGACTGGCAGGACGTACTCTGTATGTAGACGCCGACTGACTTCAGAGGTTTCACGAAATGCGGGGCTGAGGGGGGCGAGAAACGTGCTCTACGTCACTCTTTGGGGGACTGACCGATGATGCAGACCTCTTCCTCGAGGTCAACGCCGCTGTGCTCCCGGACGCGTTTCTTGGCGGCTTCGATGAGATCGACGATATCGCGGGCAGCCGCGTTGTCCTCGTTGAGGATGAAATTGGCGTGTTTCTTCGAGAAGCAGGCGCCGCCGATCTTGAGTCCCTTAACTCCCGCGACCTCGAGCAAGCGGCCAGCGTAATCCCCTTCGGGTCGCTTGAAGACGCTCCCACAGCTTCCAAGCGAGAGCGGTTGCTTCTGGCATCGGGTCTCAACGGCCTCGAAAACGGCCTTGCGGATCTGGGCCGGGTCGCCCTCGGTCAGGCAGAAGGTGACGCGGGCGGCGACGCACTTTCGCTCGCGGAGACAGCTCTTGCGATAGCCAAACTCCAATTCGGTGCGGCAGCAAAGGGCAATGTCTCCATTTTCATGCACGACCTGAACGGACTCGACGACATCCGCCATCTGGCCATCGCCGGCCCCGGCATTCATCGCGGCCGCGCCACCGACCGCGCCGGGCACGCCCGCGGCGAACTCAAGCCCGGACAGTCCATGGCTCGCGGCAAACTCGCACACTTCAGCGAGAGACGCGCCGCCCTCGGCGACAACGCGCAGGTCCTTGCGCTCGATCCCACGGAAGCCCTCGCCCAGGTGCAACACGACGCCGAGGATCCCGCCGTCGAGGACCAGCAGATTGGTACCACGGCCACATACAGTGAGGGGGATACCACATTCGCGGGCGACATCGACGGCCGAGACGACGCCATCGACGGAGAGGACGTCGGCGAAGACTTCCGCTGGGCCGCCGACTCCCAGGGAGGTGTGCTCGACCATCGGCTCGTTGAGCCGGATGTCGAGTCCAGATTCGCGCTGGAGGCGCTCGACGGCCACGGCGATGCGCTGCTGGTGATCGCCTCGCGGCGGGCCGTCGATGCCTTCAGTTGTAGTCGGTCCTTGGGACATAGGCGGGCTTACGCGCGCCGTCGTGTTACTCGCCCTTGGTGGGCGCTTTCTTGGCCGCGCGCTTCTTGGAAGCTGCCTTCTTTTTCTTTTTCGCCGGGGCCTTCTTCTTGGCCGCGGCCTTCTTCTTGGCGGGCGCCTTCTTAGCCTTAGCCGGCGCTTTCTTGGCCGGCGCGGGCTCGGGCTCCACGATGGGCGCCGCTTTGGCCTTCTTGGCGGCTACCGGTTTCGCCTTCTTGGTCGCCTTGGCGTAGGTCTTCTCGACGACGCCCGTGACGTCCTTAACGGTGTCCTCAGCCGCCTCCCACCCCTTCTTGGCAACCGTACCGACTTTCTGCCCGACTCCGGACGCGCCGTCTACCACGGTATCGTACGCCTTTTCGATCCGCTGGCGCAAGCCGCCTGGGCGGTTCACCGCAGTGTCCGCATCCGAGGGCAGGACGATCGCGTCGCGCCCATGCACGGTTCCTTCGACGATGGGCAGGCTCGCGGGGCCATCGGCGATCGCGGCAACGACGTCGACCACGATCTCGTAGCCCTCGACCGTCTCGCACTTCTCGTCTACTCGCACGGTGCCCAGTCCGCCAAGTACAGTGCCGTCGCGCGTGATGACCTTCGGAGCCGCGGGGCCGGACGTGCGATGGTCCGCCAGCACCTCCAGCTCGACCAGCGGCTTCATGACGGCGTCCGAACCGACCATGACGGCGTCCTTGCCGACCGCGGTAATATCGCCGCGGGCAATCCCCATCTCCCCGCCGCCCTTCACCTGGACAATTAGCCCCAAAACGTCGCCGGCTGCCAGGTCGACCACACATTCAACCGTCCGCCCCAGCACCCGTCCTTCTTCGACCGAGAACACGTTCAAGCCGATGACGTCACGAGTGTCTTTCATCTGCTACCTACCTCCTGTGCGGCCCCATGACGGACCGTCCGCCGGCGTTGCCGATACGGCTGCGCGCCCGAGTAGCCGTGACGGCTTGAAACCTCGCCTAGCATACTTTCGCGTCGAATTCGCCGCAGTCCTTTGTTTTGGCGGACACGCGGGCCATTGGGTCGGCGCTCGCCAACGCGTGTCTTAGCTCTACAACACCTGTACGAGGCCCATTGGCAACGGGATGCACCCTCTTCAGGTATCGCTGGAGTCTGCAACGATGTTGCCATGGGCGCCGGATCTACCCGTTGACGCGGTCGAGCAGCGGGACAAGTTGGCGGACGCCCTCGAGCATCAACTCGGGCGAGCCCCAGTGCTCGATGCTCGCGGCGCCGTCGTAACCGTCGGACTTGAGCACGCGCAACACCTCGTCGTAGGTGAGGTCGGTGCTCGAGACGGTGTCGATGTTATTGGCCGCGTTCGGCTTGACGTGCACGTGGTAGACGCGCCCGCGAATATGGGAGTAGCCGTCGGGGTAAGGCAGCTCTCCCCCGCCCCAGCCGTTGTTGACATCCCAGGCAGAGCCGAGGACCTCCGAGCCGCCAAGGGCGTCGATGACGCGGGCGGTCTCCTCACACGTGCCGGTCATGGTGGAGCACTCGGTCTCGAGGCAGTAGAGGACATTCTCCTCCTCGGCCTTGCGGACGATCGGCGCCATTTTCTCAGCGATGAGGGGCAGCCACTCATCGAGATTGGGGCGCGCGCGTTCCTCGCGGTTGGGCGTCCAAAAGGCGAAGCCACGGATGACGCGGGTGTCGAAGGCGTGGGCCAACTCGCACATGCGGTCGAACCACTGAAGGTGGGTCTGGTATTCCTCTTCGTTGTTGATATCGCACTTGCCGACGGGCGATCCGATGACGTCGATCCGGGCACCGTACGTGACGAGGACCTCTTTCATCTTCTCGACGTCCTCATCGGTGCAGGTCTGAACGGCGCGGCCCCAGATGCCGCCGCGCAACTCGACGCCGCGCGCGCCGGCCTCGACGCTCAGACGGACGGCTTCATCGAAGTCCTTGCTGACTTCATCGGCGAAGATGCATGCCTCGATCATGTGTGTCTCCTTGCGGCGGAGTGGGGCGCTGTGTCATACTCACCGTCTGGACTGACGGTATTCGGCCAGGAACGCGTCGCGGCCTCCATTATGGGAGCGAGCAGACATGTCAAGATCGATGAAAATCTCAGGATTCACGCTGATTGAGGTGTTGGTGGTGATCGCGATTATCGCGGTCCTGGCGGCGATACTGTTTCCGGTGTTTTCGCGGGCAAGAGAGAGCGGTCGGAAAGCCACCTGCATATCAAACATCCGGCAGATCGGGATGGCGTTTCTGATGTATGCCGATGATTACGATGAGGGCTTCCCGAACACGGGCGAGCCCATGCTCTGGATGGGTAGGCTCTGGCGTTGGCCGGTGCAGCCGTACCTGGCCAATGCGGGGAAACAGGCCACTCCCGGCAACCCGTTCACGTCGGTGGGGTTCACGCCGCTGGTGCTGCTGTGCCCGTCGGACAACGTTGCCGAGGGGTCGTGGGATGGCACATCCTACGCCTATTGCGCCGCGTTCTACCACACGCCGAGCCAGATCAACACGATGACGACGACCGATCTGTACGCGGGCTCGCCGCCGCCCTGCACAACACAGACGCTGGCCAACGTCACGTATCCGGCCCAGAAGATCCTCGTCGGCGAGTGGCTGACGAACCACGAGGCGGGGATCCAGGATGGGTGGTGGAGCTGGGGGGGCGCGAGGTGCTATGTCTTCGCTGACGGCCACGCGAAGTACGTGCAGGCGAAGATGATCGCGCCAGCGGGGAATGGCTTCCCCGACCCGAACCTGACCGTGGACGGCGTGGCAGGGGTTGACATACCTTAGGCGCCGGCGCCCGAGACGATTCTCACCCGAAGAACGAAATGCGGCTCCCCAAGATCAGGGGGAGCCGCATCTGTGATGGTATGGCGGTTACGCCGACGTAATCCTACGCAACAGCGAGGGTGCCTGTCGGTTTCCCGTGCTGGTCGCGCACGGTGCCGATCTTCGGGTCCAGAAGGCCGATGATCGGGCCAATCTGCCCGTCGGTGATATTGCCCGACATGTCTACGTAGAGATTGGTCTCGGTGTCCTGGAGTAGGATGCGGTCGTCCTGACACTGCATCTTGTCGAGACCCCAGCCAGTCTGGATAGCTTCCTTCGCCTTCTCAGTTGCCCACCAGGTGCTCATGGCGTCACGCTCCTTCGTGACTAGGTTCTTCCACAAGAAGCGGGGGAGCTACACCAGAACTTGAGCTTCAGTGACAGGGCTCACGAAGGCGCGGCGCGTGATACGGGGATAGAACAGCACCCGCGAAGGGCGCTACGATTCGACCGGAATCACGTGGGGCGGGACTTCGCGGCGGCGCAGGTATTGCAGCACGTCGCGGGCCCAGGCCATGTCGCACTCGGCCGTGCAGGTCTCAAGCTGGTTGCGGTTGTGGCAGTGACTCGGACACGAGTCGCCGCCGGTCGGGCGCTCAGAGTATTCGGGCCCGCTGTAGAAGGGTCGGAGGGACGAAGCCCTGATGCCCACGGTGGTGCCGCAGCCCGCGGTGTCGTGGGTGAGGAGGATCAGACCGAGGTGCGGGTCGACGAAACAGGCCTGGTAGCCCTCGACCCTGAGGTCGGGATCGGTAACGAAGTCCTGGACATCCGCCCACACCAAACCACAGCTCGTGCAGCGCTTGAAGCACGTGTCGTCCTGCATGGTGGTGACCTCCCGGCGAGCGGCCGTCGCTCCACCCTATCACTGGTCACACCGCGCCGTCGCAGATGCGTGGGCCATCGTTAGCCGTCATGTACCATAGGTTCGCCGTGTAGGTCATCAGGCACCTGCCGGGGCGTCGAGACACCCGAGCCGGTTTAGCACCTCGGCAGGCGAGGCCGTGCCGGTTGTGCCGAGTTGCTGGATGGTGATCGAGGCGACGAGGTTGCCGACCAGGCCGGCTTCCTCGAGCGTTGCGCCGGCGCAGAGCGAAGCCACGATCCCGGCAGTGGTCGAATCGCCCGCGCCGACGATGTCGATGGGACCCTCGACGCGGACCCCCGGCACGTGGGTCGCTGCGTCCGGCGTGGCGACCAGCAGTCCGTTCTCCCCCAACGTCACGTAGACGGGCTTCCCGCAGCGCGCGCTCAGGGCCACCCCTGCCGATCGCGCCTCGTCCATCGACACGGGCTCAGCGGCGGATGGATCCATGGCGCGGCAGGCCTCGATGGCGTTGGGCTTGAGGATGAGGCCCTGGAAGCGGGCGACGTTGTCACGCGAATCGGCGAAGAAGATGACGTTGGAATGGTCGCCGGCGAGAGTTGCCAGCTCGTCTCGGACGGCGTCGGTGATGAGGCCCTCGTTGGGCTGATCGACTTGGTCGGCGACGATGACCGCCTGGACCTTCGGCACGACGGCGCGGAGCTGGTCGATCACGGCGTCGATGATTGCGGCGGGCGTCTCGCCGCGGTTCTTGATGTCCTGGCGGTTGCTCTCAACCTCGGAGCCATCGGGCTGGAGGACCATTGGCTTGGTGTAGGTCGGGGTGAACATGTCGTCACGCACGAGGAGATGACTCGTGTCGACGCCGGTTGCGTTGAGGCCCTTGGTGAGTTCGTAGCCCTCGCCGTCATTGCCGATCGCGCCCACGGCGCTGATCGTGCCAACCTGCAGGGCGTGGAGGTTGTTAGTGACCGTGCCGGCGGCGCCGGGGCTGGTGCGCTTGGCGACGACCTGATGAGCGGCGAGGCCCGTCTCGACGGAGATCTCCTCAAAGGCGGGATCGATGATGAGGTACTTGTCCAGGAAGTAATCTCCCACCACCGCGAGGCGGACGGATGGGAATGAGTTGAGGAGTTGCTGAAGTCGCTCGGGCGTCATTCGCCACCCTCCGAGGCGAGGATCTGGTGGTAGAGGTACGGGAACGAGTCGCGGTGGTCAGCGGTGATGTAGAAACTCTCGCCTCCGTCTGCGACCGTGCGCACGAGGATGGTCTTCCACGGCCGGTAGTAGTAGTGGGGATTCGACTTGGGCGGTTGCTCGCGACAATCCGCGCCGAGGTCGATGAGGTCAAACACGCCGGTGGCGAAGTGGGCGACCTCTCGCCCATCCTGAAGCGCGACGTTGCGGACCATCGATAGCGCCTTAAGGTAGACTTCCGGCCCCATCACGGCGGAGCCGAAGTTGAGGAAGACGCCGCCCTCGAGGTTGTCGATGGTGTTCGCGTAGACGAGGAAGTCCGCATATGACGCCTGGCCGAGCGCCGCGCCGTCGGCGTTGGGGTGCTCGTGGACGATGTCGTAGCCGATGCCGATGTGGACGGTGACGGGAACGCCCAGCCGGTAGCCCGCGGCGAGGATGCTGACATCGATGTGCGGAGGATCGAGGTCGGTGATCATCCGGCCGATTGCCTCACCGAATCCGATGCCTTCGGCGGCGGCCTGCTTTGCCACGTCGTTCAGCCGACCCGTGTCCTCCCAGAGCCCGAACTCGCCTGTGCGGATGTAGCGCGCGACGCTTTCGGTCGTGGCGCCTTGGATGGCGAACTCGTAGTCGTGGATCGGCCCGGCGCCGTTCATCGCCACGTGCGTGATGTAACCGCGCTCCATGAGGTCGATGATGAAGCGGCTGACGCCGGCGCGGATGACGTGCGCGCCCATGCAGAGGATGACGGAGGCGCCCTTTGCCTTCGCCGCGACGACGCGCTCGGCGAGGGTGCGGATGTCGGGGTGGGCGAGGTCGGGCACGTCGGCAGAGAGGTCCATCACCGCGGAAAGCTCGAGGTCGTTCTCGCGCTCCGATAGTGGCTTGACGATCAGACGGCTTCGGTCGAATTGCGGGTAGGGCATCGCGGTCAATCCTCCGGGCAGAGGTAGTCAAGCAGGACGTCGTGCTCGCGGAACTCGGGAACGATGACATCCGCGCCGGCGCCAATGAGGCGGGTCCGTTTCCATTGATCGACGCCCGCACGATTGGCCTCATCGGTCGCGACGCCGACAGCGATTCCGCCGACGTCTTTCGTGTTCTCAATCTCCACGTAGCCGTCGCCGAAGGCCAGTAGCGCCGGCCCGGCGAGATCGTGGTCGGAGGTGATCTTCTCGATGATCATGGCCTTGCTGAAGTTCTCGTAGTCATCGAGCGCGCCGTAGATCTCGCCCTCGAAGTACCCGTCGACTCGCAGGGCCTTGGCCTCATCGATGACATACTGGATGTCGGTTCCGCTGGCGAGGAACAGAGAGAAGCCGCGGGCTCTGAGGGCTTCGAGCAACTCGCGCGATCCCGGCACGAGCATCTCTTCAGGATCGGTCTCGCCGCTCTTGAGCGAGGCGACGCGGTGCGCGATACGCTCCCACAGACGCTCGAGATACATCCACTTGTAGTCGACGGGCTCTTCGGGCGTTCCGCCGCGTTTCTTCACCTGGTCGGCCAACTCGATCATCTGGTAGATGGTCTGCTTGCCTGTCAGCCGGTCGACGAACTCGCGGACGATGGCGGACAGCTCCGCCTCGGATTCACCCGTGTCAAGCTCGACAAGGATCTCGACCATCATCGGGCCCATCACGTCTTGCCAGCCCTCGCGGATGAGCGAAAGCGTGCCGTCGAAGTCAAACAGCACGGAACGGATCTTGCCGCGCTCGATGGCGGGGTTGATGATCTCGATCTGGCTCCCCGGGAGAAGATCGCGGAGGGGAGGGTCGGGCGTCTGGGTCATTTTCGAGGCTCCAATTGCCGTCGGGCCTGGATGCGGTCAGCGGCTTCAGCATTCCGTCCCGCGCAACCGAGACCTCCATCCGTCGTATACTGACAGTTAAGACGAAGACCACCCGAGGTGCTCGCAATGATACGTGGTGAACGCGTTACGCTCCGGCCGCTCGATCTCGACGAGGATGTGGAGTTGTGCTACCAGTGGATCAACAATCCGGAGATCACCCAGTACCTGCGGATCATCGGGCCGATCACGCGGATTCGCGAGCGCGAGATGCTCGAGGGTCGCGATCTGCTCGGCGAAGGCGCCGACCTCATGCTGGCCGTGGACGCCGACGATGGGACGTACATCGGCAACTGCGGGCTCCAGGAGATCGACCGACGGGCGCGGAAGGCGGAGCTGGGCGTGATGATCGGTGACCAGCGCTACTGGAACCAGGGCTATGGGCGAGACATCGTGACGACGCTCTGCGCGTTTGGATTCACGCAGATGAACCTGCAGCGCATCGCGCTGGGCGTCTACAGCCATAACCCCCGCGCGCAACGATGCTACGAGGCGTGTGGGTTCCAGCATGAGGGACAACTGCGGCGCGCGGTCTACGCCATGGGCGATTACCGCGACGAGATCCGGATGGCGATCCTGCGGGAGGAGTTCATGCAGCGATACCCCGAGCGGGTGCCCGAGGGAATGGTGACGGAATGATACGCGGAGAGAAGACGGTCCTGAGGCCGGTTGACCTGGGCGACGTGGATCGACTGACGAAGTGGCTGAACGACCCGGAGGTGACGAGGCATCTGAGCTTCTACCTGCCCGTCGCGCGCCGAGCGGAGGAGGCGTGGGTCAAGAACGATCAGCCCGTTCACACGCGGTTCGCCATAGAGACCGTCGACGGCAAGCACATCGGCAACTGCGGGCTGCATGGCGTCGCGGACAAGCATCGCTGCTGGGGTTTTGGGATCTTCATCGGCGACAAGGATTACTGGGATGGCGGCTACGGGACGGATGCGGTGATCTCGGCGCTGACCTACGGGTTCGCGCACCAGAACCTGCACCGGATCCACTTGACAGTTGACGCAGACAACCTCCGCGCGCGGCGGTGCTACGAGAAGGCGGGGTTCATGCAGGAGGGCGTCCTGCGCGAGCATCACCACGATCGCGGCCGTTACCTGGACATCGTGCAGATGGGGGTTCTGCGGGCGGAGTTCGAAGAGAAACACGCGGAGCGGATCGTAAGTTGAGCTTGCGAGCGGGCATCGACGGCGCGTGAGCAAGTGTGCTCTTGCAGCGAGGCAGTCGATCCGGATGCAGGATTGCCGGCCCGGCGGGCCGAACCTCGCCGCACAGGAGGACGGTACCGTGCGGAACACATTGTGGGCGCTCATGGCGGCAGTTATTGCGGCAAGTCCGAGCCACGCGGCGTGGGTATGGGTGTACGAGGGCGAGCGGCACGTCGTGATGCCGCCGGAGGTGGGGCAACCAGCCTGGGCGAGCTATCCGGACGACGACGATGACGGCCGTCCCGACTCCGTTGTTACGAACGTAAGGTTGCGGATCGAGAATGAGGCCGGCGACGCGATCAGCAAGATCCGCGTGGGCAAGACGATACGCCTCATCGCCGAGCCGGAGTTAGGCGGGCTCGAGACGGAGACCCTCACCGTGCAGTTCTACTTGCGCGGACCTGGCGGCGCAATGCCGGTCGTGCCGGCGGACTCGATCCGCGAGGCCCAGCCGCTGGGGACCGCCCCGGCGACGTATCGCGCCATGTACGCGATTCCCGAAGAGCCGGTTGCTCTGCACGCGGGCGACTACGAGGCGAGCGTTGAGATCACGCTCGGCAACGCGACGATGCCGGCTGGAGTTGATGATCCCGTCGCGCTGAGAATCGCGGGGCCGCGAGAATCGACGACGGACAAGGTCGAGCGCAAGGTGCGACGGGGTCTCGAGAAGGCCGGCCACAAGGTGAAGGAGTTCGGCGAGGGCGTCTTTGACGACGTCAGCGAGACCTGGAGCGAGGCCACGGCCGGACCGCCGCCGGGGTCGCTACGGCAGGTGCAGCCACGCGAGACAGCCGGCATCGCCACGAGGCTGTCGGAGCTTCCGACCTCACCCCTGGCGCCAGAGAGGGACGCCCTGGCCATCGACCGCGCGGGCGCGCTCCGGAGCAAGAAGGGCCCGGCACGCAGCGTCCTCTTCATCCCCTACGACGAGCCGCGAGAGCTGACGCCGGAGGGTTGGATCCCACTGGGACAAGTGCTGATGACCGGACTGCGGATCAGCACTCTTAGCGACGGCCCGAAGTCGGTGGCGTGGACGCTGGATAGGGTGACGGGCTGTCGCGTCGCGCTTGAGATGGAGCCGATGGACACCGAGGGATACGTGCACTTCCTCGCGCCGGGCGGCGAGTCGGTGGGCCGGATCCCGGCAGACGCGGAGTGGTTCGGAGGAATGGTCTTCCCGTCCGACACGCATATCAACCAGAAGCGCCACCCCGATACAGAAGACGGGGGTCTGGTGAAGGTGAAGATGGTCGTCCCGCTTACCAAAGGGTCGGTGAGGGCGGCCTTTGAGGTGCCGGTGATTGGCGTGCCGTAGCCCGGGCGGGGCCCGTCGCCCCGAAGGCCTCGCATTCCAAACCCGGTTACTCCTCAAGCTCAAATGAACCATCAGTATCTAGTGTAGATTCACGCGCTACGTGACGACCATCGCGATCTGTTGTCACGTCCCGTGCAAACTCCCACACGACCACGACGACGATCTGCTCTGGTACGGGTGTGAGTTTGCACGGTAGATGCCACCAGCGCGGGTCCATTGGCACCTGCCGTGTCAATCCACACCGTCTCACTCTCCAATACCTGATCGACCATCTCCCCTACCATGGCCCTCACGAAATCCGTATCCTCACCAACCAGCTCTTCCAACGACGCGCTCTTTGACGTAGATCTGATCCGAGTCATGGTGCTTCGTCAAGGCGATGATGGGATGGGCCGCTGGCGTGCTCGCACCGCGGCGGGGAAGCCCGCAGTCCATCGAATGCTGCCGCCGCAAGGTGGCCGAAGGCGAGGCCACAGAGACCGCCCTCCGCTGTCTGGCGAGGCGACTCATCGACCGGCTCTTCAGACTACGACGTGAGCACGAAACGGCCGACCCACAGGCGGGGTCTGACCCCGCTCGAGATGCCACCAGCGAACAACAGCCGGCCGACGATCAGACGACCCATCACGACGAATCCACACCGATCCCGACGGCCGGCGACACAGGGCCCACCGACGGCCGACGACATCAACGACAACACAACATACCCACCGTACCTGAAGCCGGGACTTGACTAGACAACTCTCCCAATTACACCGCCGCCAACACTTCGACAGCCTGCTGTTGCCACGTAGCGTACAAACGTGGGCCCAGGGCGACCGCCGAAGGGGCGCATATTCCCGCATTGCCCATATGAGCAGGGAGGTTTTCGGTAGAGGTGCCAAGAAACTGGCCTCAGAGCATCGCAGCGGGCATCGCAGCAATGATCGCCGGAGGCACCGCATGGGTGAAAGCCAACAGGAGCCGTTGAGCCTGGAG
>PVBE011907663.1_pt1 | contig 136385 bp, 116 predicted proteins | sample 1631181 | NCBI WGS metagenome assembly PVBE01 (sample SAMN08397723, study PRJNA350692) | Marine metagenome, whole genome shotgun sequencing project. | isolation source: water | place: Pacific Ocean | collected 2012-04
ACTGGATCGGTAACTAGCTGGTAACTGGTTACGGGCTTCACTTTAAACCAAAGAATATAGAATAAGAAATGGGGCGATTTGACCATACAATCAAATCAAGGAAATGCGCTACGCGCACTCTTTATTAAAGGCGTTATGTGCCTAGTAGCAGGAATATACCAATACCAAATATATGACTAGAGACGAGTTTCGAAAAAGAATAGAAGACTCAGGTTGTACAGATGTTGCAATCGAACTCCAATCGCCTTCTGAGAATTCTAGATTTCTAACTGAAGACAATTTTGAATTTTTTGACGCGCTCAGAAGATATCTCATTACAGCTGTGTCATCCGCTATAGGAAAATACTCAGGAATCGGTGAGGTGTTTGATGATGCTGGAGATGACACAGTTGCTGTTGGGTTAGCTCTAGATGAAAAAGTTATCTTCTTAGGTAAATTTCTACTCTGGTCTAGTGGGTTCATCTATAACGTAACTGGATATGAGCTTGACTTCCACCCTGCGACTGATGATGAAAAGAGTCCGGATCCTTCAGCTAACTCAGTATCCATGGTAGATGTTACCGGAAGTGCAGCCATAATCTTTTTCATAGAATGTTACGAAAAAGTGAAAGACCGGATCACTGATAAGTATGGTGAAGACTGGTTCAACAATTGGCCAGAAATATTTCGAATTGCTTACTTACTACGTAATGCATTTGCTCATGGTGGGCGTTGGCATATCCAGGAGAGGAATGATAGAGAACACTACCAAACTGAGGTCTTCCATTGGGACCGCGCAGGCTTAGACATTCAAATGAGAGATGCTGCGGGCAATTGTATTGATGAAAGTAAAGAGGTTCTTTCCTATCTAAATGGTGCGGATTTGGTGGTTTTTTTGTTAGAAATGAGCGATGAATTGAATAGTTAATCAGGTTTTGTACTTAACGGCAGCTAACAATCAAATCAAAAAGGAAGCAGTTTCGGGAGCAAGCAATAGATTTGTCCCTGTGACCCTTTCTTAATCAGAGATTCAGAGCCTCACGTATCTCCTGCGCAGTAAGCCCACGTACGTAGACCTCTGTGCCGCGGTCAAAACGGCGTGCACTGTCGAGACCTCCTACGACCACCGGTTCGAAGCCTGCATCGCTTACCAGTTGGGTCGCAATGCGAACCGCCTCTGGATCATCGCCGGCAATCGGCACACCAATCAATTCACCTTCTCGATGGGCCTGCTGGTTCACATGCGTGAAACTGATGGCATTCAGCGCACGCACCAGACGTGTACCTGGCAGGTATTCAGCCCCAGCAATTCCCGTGCCTCTTGCTATGGCATCGTCCGCCATGGGTCCGTCGCGGTCGGCGCGCGGGTTTCCGCAGTCTATGACAATCTTGCCGGCCATTTGTGCCGCATAGTCCTCGCCGATCTGCGGTAGAGCCCCATAGGGCACGGCGATGAGTATCACGTCACCGAATGCGGCCGCTTCGGCGGGAAATCCGGCCTGTGCGTTGTTTCCGGCTTGTTGCACCAGTTCATCCAGCTGAACCGGGTTGCGGGAGGAGAAAAACACCGCGTGCCCAGCCTCCGCCCAGCGTAGACCGACGGCGCCACCCATACGTCCGGAACCGATGATACCGATACGTAAGGGATTGCTGGTTTGCGCTGTACTGGTGCCGCTAATTAACCCGGTTGCTAATGCCAATCCCGATAGCAGCAGGGATTGGGTAAATTCTCGTCTCGAAACTTTCGGAAAATTGTTCTTCTTCATAACTCGCCTCTGATTGCAATTTTCTTATGGGGTTTTCAGCTCGCGCCAGTGCACGATGCGATAGAATGCTGGCAATACAAACAATGTTAAAAACGTCGATGAAATAATTCCTCCGATAACCACTGTCGCCAACGGCCTCTGCACTTCCGCCCCGATGCTGGTGTTCAGCGCCATGGGAATAAATCCGAGACTGGCTACCATTGCCGTCATCATAACCGGCCGCAAGCGGGTTAAAGCGCCTTCGACAATGGCGTGCATCAAGTCACCACCTTCATGTAACAGGCGCCTAATGAAAGACAACATGATCAGGCCATTGAGCACCGCGACGCCCGATAAGGCAATAAAGCCGACACCGGCGGATATGGAGAGTGGCATGTCACGCATCCACAGGGCTAGTACACCTCCAGTGAGCGCCAGAGGCACACCGGTAAAGATAATGACGGCATCCTTGAACGAACTAAATGCCATAAACAGAATCCCGAAGATAATGAGTAAGGTTACTGGCACAACCAGTGTTAGCCGATCGCGAGCCGATTCCAGTTGCTGAAAAGTGCCGCCGTATTCCACGTAGTAGCCCACCGGTAAATCCAGTTGCGAATCGATACGCGCACGGACTTCCGCCACGAAAGATCCCAGATCGCGCCCTTCAACATTCGAGGTGACAACCACTCGACGCTTTCCATTTTCCCGATTCACCTGATTGGGCGCAGTTGTTGTCTCAATAATTGCGACTTCCGAAAGCGGCACATATCCTGGCCCATCAGATAAGGAGGCGGCCGGTACGGGCAGACGTCTCAAGCGGTTGACGTCGGTTCGCAATTTCTCTGGCAACCGTACTACCAACTCGAAGCGGCGATCGCCTTCGAAAATGAGCCCCGCAGTCTCACCACCCATGGAGATAGCTACGAGCGATTGCAGTTCACTGACATTAATACCATAACGAGTCAGCACGTCTCGCTTCGGCGTCACCGTCAGGATAGGTAAGCCAGTAACCTGTTCTACCTGTACATTGCTGGCACCTTCGATGGGCTCGACCAGCGCCATGGCCTCATCTGCCAGGCTGACCAGTTGGTCCAGGTCGTCACCGAACACCTTGACACCAAGATCGGCGCGTACGCCGGAAATCAATTCATTGAAGCGCATTTCGATGGGCTGGGTGAATTCGTATTTATTCCCAGGCAACTGCATGACGGCATCTTCGAGTTCCTGCAGAAAATCTGCCTTGGCCTTGCCAGGATTCGGCCAGTCCTGGTTCGGCTTCAGCATCACAAAGGTATCCGCCACTCCTGGAGGCATCGGATCATTTGCTATTTCAGGAGTACCGATTTTCGAGAAGACCATGTCCACCTCGGCAAATTCTGCAATGCGTGATTCCAATGCCAGTTGCATAGCAATGGATTGATCCAATCCGGTTCCCGGAATTCGCAAGGCATGTAAGGTAATGTCACCCTCATCCAGTTGCGGAATAAATTCGGAACCAAGCGTAGTCGCCAGATTGATGCAGAACGCGACGAATAGGGCAGCGGCCCCAAGCACCAACCAGCGCAACTTCAAGGAAATTAACAACAATGGCTGGTAGAGTACCTTGATTCCCTGGACTAACAAATTTTCTCGCTCGGCAATTCTACCTCTCATGAAAATTGCCAGCGCCGCAGGCACCAGCGTGAAACTCAGCACCATCGCTGTCGAAAGCGCCATAATCACCGTGATCGCCATAGGGTGAAACATCTTGCCTTCGATTCCACTCAGGGCAAAGATGGGGATGTAAACAAAGGTAATAATGCCGATGCCAAACAAGCTGGGCCGAATGACTTCATTGGTAGCCTGAAACACCACTTTTAGTCGCTGCTCCTGAGAAAGCAATGCCTGGTTTTCTTTCTGGGCCAATGCCAGTCTACGCACACTGTTCTCAACGATAATCACAGCGCCATCCACGATCAATCCAAAATCCAATGCGCCGAGGCTCATCAGGTTGGCAGATACACCAAATGCCACCATACCGGTAAAGGTTCCCAACATGCAGATCGGAATCACCACCATGGTGATTACCGCGGCACGCATATTACCGAGCAGCAGAAACAATACGAAGATTACCAACAGTGCGCCACCGAGAAGGTTATCCTGCACCGTGTTGATCGTGGCATCCACGAGAACAGTACGATTGTAGACTGGTTCGGCGACGACACCTGCTGGCAATGAATCCCCGATTTCATCAAGTTTTAGTGCAACATCCCTTGCCACAGTTCTAGAATTGGAGCCCATTAACATAAACGCGGTACCGAGTACCGTTTCCTCACCGTCACGAGTTGCAGCTCCGGTGCGCAGCTGACTACCGATAGCGACTTCTGCTACATCAGAAATTCGAACCGGTGAGTTATTTCGAATGGCCAGCACAACATTCTCAATGTCTTCGATAGTCTGCAATTGGCCTGGGGATCGCACCAGTAGTTGTTGGCCATTGGGTTCGATATAGCCCGCACCACGATTATCGTTATTGTTACGCAGCGCTTCCGCTACTTGTTCCATGCTGATGCCCCAACGTAGCAATCGTGTAGGGTCAGGTGTCACATGATATTGCTTCTCGTAGCCACCTACAGTATTTATCTCAGTAACACCCTCTACCTGTACCAACTGTGGTCTGATAATCCAGTCCTGCACTTCCCTCAGTGCGGTGCTGTCATAGGGCGAACCATCGGCCTGCGTCACACCGGGCAGTGCCGAAACTGCATACATGAAGATTTCACCGAGACCGGTGGTAATGGGGCCCATTTCCGGTTCCAAGCCAGGCGGTATCTGATTACGCAAGACTCCCAATCGCTCGTTGATCAAATTGCGCGCGAAATAGATGTCGGTTCCCTCATCGAAGACGACAGTAACCTGGGAAAGATCATAGCGGGAAATCGATCGTGTATAAGCGAGATTGGGCAGCCCGGCCAGGCCAGTCTCGATGGGAAAAGTTATGCGCTGCTCAGCTTCCAGTGGTGAATAACCTGACGCCTCTGTGTTTACTTGTACCTGCACATTGGTAATATCCGGCACCGCATCGATGGGGAGCTGCAAATAGCTCCAACCTCCCAGCACGCAGAGTCCTATCACAATCGCAACAACCAGCCAGCGCTGTTGTATCGATAAGCGCAGTAAATAGTTAATCATTAGTTTCTCTATACCCGTTCACTAAAACTATTTTCTCTACCTGTTCCTCTCTGCTTGCTACACGCTTTGCTAGTGACTATGGGTCGCGCCGGATTTTTCGATATCGGCTTTAATCAGGTAACTGTTCTCCACCACATAACGATCACCTGGATTCAATCCACTGAGCACTTCGGTAAAGCGTGAATCGCTGCGTCCCAACTGCAGGGGGCGAATCTCAAATTCATCGCCTATCTGGATAAACACGACCTGCCAGTCACGGAACTGCTGCAGCGCCCGATTATCTACCGCCAGCGAGACCTCGAATCGATCGATGGTCACATCGGCTTCCACCAATAGGCCCGGCGTCCAGGTCAGATCTGGATTGGCTATTGGTACTCGCGCTACGACATAGGGTGACAATCCTTCGCCAGTGTTAAGATAACGGATGGAGCTATCAGCGGTGAGGTCGCCCATGCGCAAGATTACTTCCTGCCCAGCGCGCACCCGTTGTGCCTGGCCAGGAAAAACATTAAGGTCGGCCCACACATCCCGATAATTGGCAATTGTCAGCAGATGTTGTTCTCCGGCGTATTCACCGGGGTTGGCATGGCTATCGACCACGACGCCACTGATAGGCGCCGTTATCTCGTAAGTCTGCAGACTGTCGTTCGCTTCCACGGTGACAACCAGTTCACCGGCGTTGACGGTATCTCCCAGTTCCGGGTAGACACTCATTATTAACCCCGGGTACCGAGCAGTGATGTGGCTGACCTGCTTCGGGTCCGGTGATATCTTGCCGTACAACAATTCAGTGAGGTGCAGGGTCTGTGAAGATGCCACATGCGCACCTATTCCCATGGTGGTGGCCATGACTGCCGATATTTCGGTTCTACCCTCCAGCGATTCGTATTCGAAGGAATGGGAGCGGCCTTGATAAGTTGCGTTGACGTTAACATCGAACGAATGAGGTTCAGTCACTTCTCTGTCACCCAATAAGTAGTCTCCGCTGGGAGAGAAATTGAAGTTGTCCACCTGACCCCCCAGTCGAGTGAGCTGCACGCTGAGTTGCCAGCTACCGGGAGCTAGCTGTTCGCCATTGCTGAATGCCCAGGCGCGGTATTCCGGCGGCACGCCCTGCTCGTAGATCGCAAGCTCGACTGTAAAATCAGCTTGCTCAAGCAGGCGACCACCATGCATGCCTGTTGCTGCTTCAGCCTCTTCCTCATTATCATGATCCTCGGCAGCAAAACTCGAGAATAGATAGAATGTAAGAATAAGCAGTGCAGTCATGCCAAGAAATCTAACTGGATGTTTCATTGTTGATTCCCTCCATCGAAGGTATCAAGTGTCGTTCTGTAGGTTTCACCACTGAGGCGTTCGACTTCTACGCGTAACAAATGCGCACGAGTAGCAGTTTCAATAAGTGCCAGTTCGGCATCTAGTAGTTCCTGCTGAGCCGCACTCAACTCCAGGTAACTATAACGTCCACCGTCGAATGCTATTCGTGTGGCTTCCAATGCCTCCTGAAGCTGGGGCAGCACGGATGTCTGCAAGGTGTTAAATTCATTAACGGCTGACCGCCGCTGTTGATCCAGTACCAGCAACTGCGCCTGCATCTTTAGCAGTGTCGTTTGCATTTCCGACTCAACTCGTAGCAAATTTGCCTGGGCCGTAGTTATCGCACCGCGCGCTCTATGTCGCATTTTTAGCGGCATGTTTACCTGTAATAGAAAAGCTGTGTCATTCAGCTCTGCCAGGTGTCGGATACCGGCTCCTACTTCGATATCTGTTTCTCGCAAACTTCTGGCAGCGCGCAATTCAGCCTCACGTAAACGTGTTTCACTGGCGAACACTTCGATGGCAGGATTGTTTTCCAGTTGCGTGAGCAGGCGTTCGATATCAGATAGGGTTTCGGCTGTCATCAGGTCGGCTTCGATTCCGGTAAAGTCAGGTCGCAACAATCCCCAGAGACTGGAAAGCCTCACTCGCGCCGCTTCGACGGCAAAGGCTGATGATTGCTCCGCTAACATGGTCCTTGCCAGCGCAGCGGCTGCCCTGGCGCGTTCCGCATCGGGCGCCCTGCCTGCATCTACCCGTTGCGACACTTCGTCGAGTAAGTCTTGCGCCAGCTGGGTTGCACGGGACAACAGCTGGCCGATCTCGATTGCTGCCGCCAGTTCGATGTAGCGGGTGGTGGTTTCGGACAACAATTCCAGTTCCAGGATGCGTTGTTCAGCCTGTAACAGATTCTGCCGCTGGCTTACCACATTGGACCTCGCTCCACGCTTGTCACCCAATTCGATCAACTGGGATAGAACCAAGGTCAGTTCGGTTCCCTGAAACCATTTCAGGTCGCCCGTTCCGACTATATTTTCAATCTCGCTGCTGGCACGCAGTGGTGGTTTCAATCGCGCCGTATCGAACTCTCCATCCAGCGCCTCGCTACGCAACCGATAGGTCTGAAACTGAGGATTGTTTTCCAGGGTCAGTCGAATTGCATCGAGTAGACTCAGTTCTTCATCTGCGGCAGCCCACAGTAAACTACTGGCGAACATACCGACGAAGCACGCAACAGCCGTCAGTAATTTTTTGCATTTCATTGTTAACTCCTACACCTGCGTTTTACCCAACTCATTGCGTAAAACCCAAAACCAATTGTGCATCTAACTGGTCAATGCCAAGTTCTAGTCAGGCAGTGTGTGGAGGAGCTCGAAGGGGAGGATGTAAGTGTCTTGGGGATTTGCTTGCTTGTGATGAGGTGTGGAAATCAGCCTTCTGTTGTTCGCTTTGCTGTAACAACACTACGGGTAGGGCTACAGTCACGAATAGCGATGAATCGAAATCAAAATCCTTGCTTAGCAAGTTATCCGACAGTAACTGCTTTTCGCTGTCGTTATGGTCGCTACCATGGTCATCGTGATGCCCGTTAAAATTGTCGAAATGCAGAGTTACCGGGGGTTCGAGACCATCGAAGCAATAATGACTGACAGCGCCACCGGCCGGAAGCGTCACGAACAGCTGCAATAGCAGGGAGATTACAGTCGAATTAGAGAATTTGTGCTCTTTAAGTGTAAGCATAAGTAGGCTGACCTTCTCAATAGTGAAAAGCCTAGCACAAATTGCTCACCAAAATGCTTGATTTTCATCAAAACCACATTTTGCTACAAATAGGTGCAGTCTCTCAATCCAATCGCTTGCGGAACCTCGCTATCGCCAGGGTCAGCGCCACCAGCATGAAAGTACCCAGTGCCGCCGCCTCATCCCACATGCTCATGATATCAACGCCGCGCAGCATGATGCCTCGAATCAACCGATTGAAATGGGTTAGCGGCAGTACCTCGGCGATGCGTTGGGCCAGTATTGGCATCCCGTCGAATGGAAACATGAAACCAGACAGCAGAATCGATGGAAGCAATACGAAGAAGGTCATTTGCATGGCTTGAAACTGGGTAGTAGCCATTGTTGAGACCAACAGGCCGAGTGACAGGTTGGTGGCGATGAATAAAAGGGATGCCAGCAGAATATGCAGCTCGCTGCCCCGGATAGGTACTTGAAACAAGTAACGGCCCAACGCGAGGATGATTACCAGCTGAATCAGGCCAATGAAGATATACGGAAAGATCTTTCCCAGCATCAGTTCTGGTGTCCTAATTGGCGTATTGATTAACAATTCCATATTGCCTCGTTCTTTCTCACGCACAATCGCCACGGCCGTAAACATGACCATGGTCATGGTGAGAATTACCCCCAACAACCCAGGCACGATATTCACAGCAGAGCGTCGTTCCGGGTTGTAGAAGTTACGCACCTCCATTAGCACATCGGCGCCTGGTATTGCCGGCTGGCTGTCGAAACGCACTGGCATCGCGGTAAGTTGTTGTGCCACACCGAGCAGAATGGGATCAGTTCCGTCTACTAATAATTGCAAGGCTGGTCTATCCCGCTGCAGGACTCTGCGATCGAAATCATCGGGAATATAGATTCCGATGGAGATCAAACCGGCATCCATCAGACGGTTCAATTCCTGCACGCTGGAAACTCGTTGTTGAATATTAATCACCTGTGTAGCTCTCAGGTCTGAGACTAAGCGCCGAGACAGATGTGAGTCTGCCTCGTCAGCATAGGCTGCCGAAAGATTTCTAACGTCGGTATTTATGGCATAACCAAACATCAGCAGCTGGATAAGGGGAATGCCGATAATCATGCCGAAGGTTAGCCTGTCTCTGCCAAGCTGTAGGAACTCCTTGCGCATAATGGAGAAAATACGAGTCAGGGATTTCATGCCGCAAGCCCTTCTCTTCTTCTCAGTTGAGTGACGGAAATGAACACGTCTTCCAGGTCTGGAAACACCTGCTGCACATCGGCTTCGATGTTGGCAATAGACAAATTGCCCTGCACCACAGACAAGGCATTCGATAGCTCCTTTGGTACTAACACACGCAATCTGACGCCGAGTTGAGTAATACTGGTTATGTCCTGCTGTGCTGCCAGGCTCAAACGTGCCGCATTGGGATCAGTTGCCGAAACCTCGAAGACATTGGAAGCGATGCTATTGCCCAAATCCTTCGGTGTCCCATCGGCTACTTTGACACCCTCATCTAGAATCGCCAGCTTGTGACAACGCTCTGCTTCGTCCATGTAGTGAGTGGAGACCAGTATGGTGGTTCCCAGCTCCGCCAGTTCGAATAATTTCTCCCAGAAGTCACGACGATTCTGCGGATCAACCGCGCTGGTTGGCTCATCGAGAAACAGCATTTTCGGTTTGTGCAGCGTCGCTGCCGCCAGACTCAGGCGTTGTTTCTGACCCCCGCTCAGCGTGTCGGCGCGCTGCTTCATTCGACTTGCAAGTTTGAACTCGTGCATCAATTCTTCGACTCTTATGCGCCGCTGCCTTCTAGGTACGGCATAGATTTTGCTGACAAATTGCAGGTTCTCTTTTACGGTGAGATCACCATAGAGGGAAAATTTCTGTGTCATGTAGCCGATTTGTTGTTTTAGCTTCTCCGAATCCCTGCGGGTATCCATGCCAAGCACTGACGCGGTACCGGCACTTGGCGTTAATAGTCCACATAACATACGTATTGTGGTAGATTTTCCCGAACCATTCGGACCAAGAAAACCGTAAATTGAACCAGTCGGAATCTTCAAGTCGACATCGTTTACGGCAACCAATGAACCGAATCGTCGAGTTAGTCCCGAAGCGGAAATAGCGAATTCATCATTGTTCATGGTTATGTCACAAATCCTGATCGAAGATTAGCTGCACCGGCACACCTTCCGGCAGGCGGTCGGGCAGTTCCGGCAGGGCAATCTCAGCCACATAGGAGAGCCGCGACCTATCACGCTCGGTCAACGCAAAATACGGCGTGAAACTCGACTCCGAGGCGATGCGGCGAACCGTCCCTCTGAGCAGTTGGTCGACTCCATCTATCTGCACCTGCAATTGCGTCCCGATATTTATCCCCACCCGCAGAGGTTCGGGTATGTATACCCTGGCGTAGGGTTGCTCTCCGGTAAGCAAAACGGCGACCACGTCACCCTGGCGGGGGCGCCCACCTACCTCAAATAGCAACGAGTCGATCACAGCGTTAACAGGAGCGGTAACGAGCAGGCGCTGGCGATCGAATTGCAGGCTACTCAACTGTGCAGCGGCCTGGTTGAATAGCGCCTGGGTCTGGTCGATCTGCTCGACACGCGTGCCTGCTTCGAGTTCAGCGAGCTGGGCAGTGACAAACTCGATGTGAGCCCCAGCCGATTGAAAGAGCTTCTCTGCCGTATCGACACTCTCGATCGAGGTCAGGTTGCGTTCCCGCAGCCCGGTTAGCCGATTCAGGTCCCGCTCACGGAAGTCTCGTTCGATAGTCGCTTTATGCAGACTGGCGCGCATGGCTTGGATGGTTTCCTGGCGTGGCCCGCTTATTTGTTCATCCAGCACTGCCTGAATACGCTCGATATTGGCCTGAGCTTCGCGAATTCGAATGTCCAGCCGTGTCGTGTCTTGCTGCATAATAATGGATCCCGGCCTCACCTGGTCGCCTTCCAGCACGGCTATAGACAGGATAGGTTCATTCGATTCGGCAATGACCTCGACGCGATCCGACTCCAGTTGCCCGACCGCCAACAATGGGGGTTCTTCGCAAGCGCTAAGCAGAAAGCCCAGCACCACACTCAAGATCACTAAACGTTTCATGGCAATCCTCCGCTATTGTCTGGTTGCAAGACGCCTGTCATGAATAACTGTGTATTGTGTGCGGCAATTGTCGCGGCGGTAGTTTCGTTCAGCTCCAACTTGAATACCTGTTCCATCACAGGTCGGGCCAGGAATGGAAAGATCGTCATTCCCATAAGCGATATTACGGTGAGCCGTGGATCCAGTTCTGCGCGAAAATGCCCCTGACTGATTTCCCGCTCCACCAGGCCGACCAGGCGCGGTCCGATGATATTGCCAAATTTCTCGATGATCGCTTCACGAATTTCACCTTCGCTGAACAACACCTCCCGCACCATGAAATTGGGCCACCAGGGATTGCGGGCCAGCAGCAGGCAGTAACTATTGCTGAAATCGGCCAGGCTCATGTGCGAGTCATCCCCCAGATCGGTCAGGTTCGCCTCGAGCTCTGCCAGCATGCCGTCCACCATCGCCATATAAAGGCCCTGCTTGCCGCCGAAGTAGTAGTTCACCATGGCGCCATTAACACCGGCAGATTCGGCAATCTGTCGAATCGATACCGCCTTGAAGTCGCGTGATAGAAAGTGCTGACGGGCCACGTCGATCAGGCTGGCGCGAACCTTGTCGCTGTCGCCGCCGGCGGGTCGACCTGCGTTACTTCTAACTTTCCTGTTCGTGGAGTCCTGTGACACTCCATAATTTCCATTACTGACTAGGGTTGATGATTAATTAATCATTTAATTAATTAAAAGTCAAGTGTTGAACCCCCCCCCACTCTCTCTGAATGCAACGTATTCCGGTGTCTTGCAGGCTCCTAACGACCAATGACCATGTTACACTGTCCGGAATCTCGGCTATTCGAGCGCTGTCCCGTGCTTATTCTCAACCTTGGTCTGTTGCTTTTTTTCGTTCCCCATTTGCTACGGGAACTGGGTCTGCGTGACCGCATCATCGATAGCCTGCCCTCAATGAATGTCTATCGAGGTCTGTACAGCCTGATAGCTCTGACCGGGCTCGGAATAATAATCTGGGGTAAGGCTAGTGCCCCCTTCTCCATGGTTTGGGAACCGGTATTTGAATTGCGCTATATAAGCCAGGTGTTGATGATCCCCGTCTTTATCCTGGTGATTGCCGGCAATACACCAGTCTCTTTCATGCGCAGACAGTTGCGCAATCCTATGCTGTTAGGTGTAACTTTTTGGGGTTTTGCCCATCTATGGTCTAACGGGGACCTTGCTTCGATGCTGCTTTTCGGCAGCTTCGCTGCCTGGAGCTCCTACAAATTCGTAGCGCTGGGACTGACTAAAGGTCCGGTTAGCGGGTCGGCAGCTATTCTCTGGGATATTGTTGCCGTGATTGGGGGTCTTATTTTGTACAGCGCTATTAGCGTCTACCACGGTGAGCTATTTGGAGTGGGACTGAATTTTGATTGAGGACCCTCTGAACAAGTATATGACCGCTCTGGCCTACAGCCAATTCTGTTATCAAGGCGCACTGGCGCAGGAATGTGTCGACCTTGCAAGTCAGTGCAACGCTGAGAGCGGGATTGGCTGTAGGCCCCTTTGGGCGGGGTCTGTCGTGCCCCGCCGCGTCGTTGTCGTACTTGCCAAGGACGATGCCATTACCTGCGCACGACGCCTAGCGGCAGAGCACGACAGACTCCCGCAGAGTGGCCATAGACTTGTTCAGAGGGTCCTTAAGCACATCGCCTGGATTTTGTTTTCAACCAGTCTGCTAACGGCGACATCACTGTCGCTGGCACAGGATGAAACAGAGCAGCACTGGAACGGCGAGTGGATCGCTGATGGCACTCTGTTTCAAATCGAGGTGGCCGTAGAAAATAATGTCATGAAGGTCTCGCAGATCGAATCGCTGGGTTTTGTCTGGACCAGCCAGGATGGCAAGGTGAACGGCAATACCGTACAAGTAGAAGTAGAGTATGCAGGTGTGAAAGGAATCATCCAGGTGGAACTGGTCGATCCCAACACCGCCATCGCGTTCGCTGCAAGTTGCTTGCCGGAATTCATGGTGGTGTGCTCTCTGGCGAAAGATCGCCAGGCTGTCTTCAAGAAGGTACAGCCAAACTAAATTTCTGCGCTGGATTTAACCACCTTTCCAACTATGCCGTAGTCGATAGCCTGTTCGACGCTCATCCAGTGATCCCGGTCCGTGTCTTCTGCCACCTGTTCCAAAGGCTGACCGGTTTCATCGGCGATCAGCTGATTGATGCGCGCCTTCATCTTGACGATCTGTTCTGCCTGAATGGCGATATCGGTCGCATCGCCACGGGAGCCTCCCGAGGGCTGATGCACCAGAAAGCGTGTATTGGGCAGGGCGAAGCGATTCTCTTTCCGGGCGGCCAGGAAAATAGTAGTGGCCGCGCTGGCCACCCAACCTGTGCCAATTACCTTCACCTCCGGTTTAATGAACTTGATCATGTCGTACACCACGTCACCGGATTCCACGTGCCCTCCCGGTGAACTGATGTAGATCGCAATGGGATCATCGCTGTCGGCTGCCAGGGCCAGTAATTTCTCTGTCACCGAGCGGGCGATCTTGTCATTGATTTCACCAAATATCGTGATGGCACGGGACTTGAACAGTTTTTCGTCCATGAACCCGGAACGCCCGGTTGATTTTGGTTCTTTGCGGTCGTCATCTGACATAATTGCTTCCTGAAGGGTGTGTAATCACAAACGGAGAATTTCCACCGCTTGTCTCTTGTCTCTTGTCTCTTGTTTCTTGTTTCTTAACTACAGGCTTGTTGGTTAATTCGCAGGTAGGCGATGATCTTCCACAGATCGTCTTCGCCTTCCGGAAAATTCGAACCAAATCCCACCATGCGAGTATTCGGCACACCATTGGTCACGGTATCAAAAATCTCCTGATCGCCGCCACCATGTTTCCATTGGCAATCGAATAGAAACAGGGCATCGGTCTCTTCCGGCGTGGTCTTGTGGCAATAGCCGGCACAAGTGCCGATAAACAGAGCCTGACCGCGCTTGACTGCCTCGGCGTCCTGCATGAATGCCTCAACCACTGTTAATTCAACTGCAGGAGTCCCACCCTCACCACAGGCAGTCAATCCTGTCAGCATTAACAGTACACACATAGCGGTTACTAGCTTCATCTAAAATTCCTCTTTGACCTCAATTCACCGAAAGGCCGTGGCAACGGTCAGGCAGCATAAAACACTACCGCTTCGAGTTTCAAGCCTCACAAAATTCTCTCGCGCACTCAAGAAACAATTATCGTTAGAGTGCGGCTGCTGCCGACAACTCTGAGCCATGGGTTTCCGGTCCGAGTGGTTTGAATGTTTTCAACAGCTGCGGTAATAAAGTCAGTGAACCGGTCAATGCCACCAACATGGCCAGACTGGTAAGCAGGCCGAAGACGATGGTGGGAATGAAATTTGACAGGGCCAGAATGGAGAAACCAGCCACAATCGTCATCGAGGTGAAGTACATCGCCCGTCCGATACTGTTGTGACAAAAGTACATGGTCTGGCGATAATTTCCAAAACGAGGATATTCGCGCTTGAAGCGATGCATGTAGTGAATCGTGTTATCCACACCAATGCCAACTGAAATTGCAGCGATAGTAATGGTCATGATATCCAGCGGGATACTCAGCCAGCCCATGATGCCTAACACAAAGGCCGCAGCAATGGCGTTTGGAATGATGCAGATCACGGCAATGGCCAGGGATCTGAACAAGGTCAGGAACATCAGCAAGATGGCTAACATCACTACACCAAGGGTCAGGATCTGCGACTGGAACAGGCTCTGCAAGACGTTATTATACATTACCAGGATGCCAGTCAACTGCACCTGTTCGTCCTCGAATCCGAATTCCTGTTCCACTCCAGCCTCAATGCGCTGCAGCAGTTCATTGCGATTCAGGTCGTCCGCCGATTCGATGACTCGCACGTTGAAGCGTAATTGATTGTCATCGATGGCCACGAATGGATACAACACCGTGTCTTTCAATGTATCAGGTATTCTGTTGTATAACAGTGCCCATAATAATCCATCTATGGGTTGATTGGCGTTGAGATTTTCAGCCAGTTGAATCACCGAGCCAAACGAAAGCACCTTACCAGTCTGAGGATCGGCGTCGAGGTATTCGTGAATTGCCTTCACCTGATCCATTTTCGGTGCCGTGAACCAGTAGGCGTCCTCGTCGCCGCCAGCGTCTCCAAAATCGCCGAAGCCATCATCGAAGCCACCGAAATCATCTTCGAAACCATCATCGAATTCATCTTCAACTACAGGCAAATCAACCACTACATCGAAGGACAGGGTTCCACCCAGCTTGTCATCGAACAGTGTCATGCCCTGAAAAATCTCCGTACTCTCGCGGAAATAGTCGATGAAGCTGTTCTCGACACGCAGACGTGTCAGACCAACGACACTGAATAAGAGCACCAGGGAATAGATGATCAGCACCTTGCCCTTCAACTTATCGGTAATAGTGGCCAATGCACCGGTAAGATTAAGGCGCAAGTCTGCAGACAGTTTGCTGTCGTCGACCTTCAGCGACTTCATCACTGAGGGAAACAGGGTAAAAGCCACCGTCAGGGCGGTAACCACACCCATCATCATCATCCACCCGAAAGTGATAATGGGCAGAATGCCGCTGACGATTAGCGAGCCGAATGCCACGGCTGTGGTAAGTGCCGTATAGAGGCAGGGTTTGAACATACTCAGCACGGCATGCCTGAGCAGCTTGTCATGCCCACTGTAATGTCGGGTTGCGCGTAGCTCGCGGTAACGCACCATCAGGTGCACGGTGAGTGAGATGGTAATTATTAGTAACAGGGAAAGGAAATTGGAAGACACTACCGTTACCCGCCAGTCCATTATTCCCAATACGCCTACCATGATCGTGCCGGCGACAGCACAACAGGCCAGTGGCAGCGCCACCCAGCGTAGCTTTCGAAATATCAGCCCCAGTGCCACGATGATTAACAACACTACCGCGATACTGAAACTACTGAGGTCATTCTGTACGAAAGTCACCAGGTCATCGGCAATCATTGGTGCACCGCCCAGGTAGATCTGAGCACTGTCACGATAGTTATCTAATGTTCCGCGAATCGTGCCTATAATTGTACGTTGCCGATCAGAGGCGATGACGCTCGATTCGGCGTACTGTGATTCCACCTGCACCAGTTCCACCGCTTCCTCGTTCCCGATAGAGCCATCTCGAGCCAGGTTTCTCAGTTCGGTACGCCGATTGATCAATGCCCGCAGTGGCTCGTCAATGGCAAAGCTGACCAATAAGCTAGCGGTCTCCCCATCCGGACTCAATAGGGCGTTGCTGAATACCGGACTGATGATAATTTCTTCGCGGGCAAGATCGAGATCCTGCTCCTGGTCCATTATGGTGAGATAGTCTTCCGAGATACCGGTAAGAGGGGTATCGCCAAACACCGGCACGTTCAAAATACTGTCCACCGACTCGACGCGATCGATCGCTAACAAGTCTTCCCTCAGTTGTGCGAGCCGATTCAGCTCTGCCCGAGAGAAAAGTTCACCCTCGGGAGTGTAGGCCACCAGCACCGAGTCACGTATGCCATAACGGGTGTTGATCTGGCGGGAATACTCCAGATCAGGGTCATCTTCCAATAGCAGGGAATCGGCTGACGCATCCAGCCGAAAATTTTGCGCATGCCAGGCAAAAAACACCACCGACAGCAGCAGCACGGAGATAACCAGTGAGGGTTTGCCAAACACGACATCGCTATAGCGCCTGGCCAGTGAGGAGGACATATCGATCTACTAAAATTCCAATTACGCAGGGGTCACAAGATATTCACTATACGCGACTGGCTGCAATTTTTCGATTGTAGGGACGATTAGAGATAAAAAGCTGCCAGGCTCCGGAGTCTGGCAGCTAATGGCAGTCTTTGCTCGATACGCCCTAATTCTGTGTGGCATCTGCCTCGAGCCGTCGGGCGCCCGCCAAGATGCCATTCAGGGCATAATTGCCTTCGTGGCAGGCATACTCATACATGACTTCTTCCGGGGGCTTGCGATTCATTGCCACTTCGCCGCTCCAGGGACGGGTGTAGGTCAGAGGATCTTCGATGGTAAAGGCATACTTGATCTTGTCGCTGGCAATCATGTCGAAGCGCTCCGTAATTACCATCTGGTCGGAGCTGCCACGGAAGGCTTGTTGAGGATGAAAATTTCTGGTGCGCACGACCAGGGTGTCGCCATCCCAGTATCCCACCGAATCACCCATCCATTTCTCGAAATCCGTAGCGCTATGCTCCTGCTCGATGGGAACAATCCGCGCATCATGTACCATCTCCACCAGGATCACCACATAGTCTCCGGTCTGAACAATCTGGTAATTATTGTTATAGAGAATCGGCAACATGGGAGGCCCGGAACCGGAACCAAAGGTGAGCAGACAGCGTTCCGCCAATGATCTAAGCTCGTAGGAGTCAAAGGGTTCGACTCCTTCCCTGGCTCGCCACCTCGAGCGCAGGTCGTTGCCGGGATTTGCGCCGCCAATATAAGGTATCTGTCCATCGGCCGGATCGATAATAATAGAGGTACGAAACCGGCCATTAATCTCAATGGCCGCATCGCGTGGATCCCACCAGAAACTGTTGTACCCGAAGTTGGCATTACCGTCGGTAGGGGGTGGCCGATCGGGATCGATGTCCTGCCCGAGCCGATTGTAGCGATCGCGCCATTGCTGCATCTGGGCGGTGGCTTCCTCAGGGGTGAGAAAGCCTTTTTCACCGAATTCGGCAGGTCTTACCAGCGGCGTCTGGGAGGCATTGCTCCAGATACCCTGCATGTCCGGGTTGCCATCGGTTGTGCGTGGCATTACCCAGTCCTGGGCGGAAACTACTCCAGCGAGAGCCAGGATCATTGGAAATGCTAGAGATAGTGCAATTCGGCGTCCCATGTTCTTCCTCCGCTTTAATAAACAGGTTTTTCCAATACACCGCCAATCAGTCCGAGCTTACTCCTTCTATCGACCGGTCTCAATAATCAGGCTACTCGTCTCAGGCTTTCTAATCCCGTCAGATAACGCGTCATAGTAAGTTTGCCTGGAGGCGCTCAGAATCAGTCTATATCTATGTTTTTAAGGGAACTATTTCAACAGAGTCACTTAAAGCAAAACTTTTGGGCAAGATTTTGAAGTAAGAGGAACCCTGGAATGAAGTTGCCTGGTAGCAATCTTCCAGGACTCCACGCACAAGCTACACAATGGAAAAAGACAATCCGTTAACGCCGCTTCTTGGTTTCCAGAGCACCTACGAGTCTCGTTAACTTCACCATTGCCTGATACAGTGACTCGTTTGTCAAAATCAGGCGAGTCATTTCTGCTTCGAGCTTCCCTGCCTTTTCGTAAACCGTACTCTCGACTTGATCGCGTGTCAGCTGTACGTCAATCCCTTGCACGTAATCCTGAACGTTTTGCGAAATGGCATCCCGTAGAAAGGCTGCCATGCAATCGCGCTGCGGAAGGTGAGAACCGGTATAAACTTCAACTGTACAGGTCATATCGTATTCATCAGAACTGTTGAGTTCATTAAACAGCGCAAAGACTTCTTCTTCTGCTTCTTCAATCTGGACTCTCAATGTGAAGAAGGTTTGCTCTGCGATTACCGTAATCGCTTCGATTTCCCGTGCTGTGCTTGAAGGTTCCGTGGCATCGTCAGACTCCGCTTGCTGGGCTAATACAGCTGGGAAACTCAAACACGCCAGGGGCAGCAGAATGAGAGCAGTACGTAAGGGTTTGCTCATAGCAACAACTCCTTTCAGGCAGGTCTAATCATTGCTTGCATTTCCACTTCATGCTCTTCACGCGGGCAATATACCTGATTCGGTTTCCTTGCTCGGCTTGCTTGTGCCAACTACTGATCTTTATCAAACATCTCGGCTCGATGTGCCGCGTAGTTATCTGTCAAATCGGCATAGTCGGCGAGCATGTTGGCAAACTCTTCAGAACTGAGCATCAACTCACTTATTTCGCTTTGCAACTGATCGAAATCACCAGTCGATTCAAACAACAGCTGCTGCTGTGAGTTAAAAGTCGAGCTAAAGCCCCGCAGAAACCCTCTCATCTGGAAGGAACGCAAATTCTTGAGGAAGCGCGGCTCACATACACGCCTGGGAATATGGGTTCCCGTCTTGACCCGCTTGCCGCAGATAATGTCTATCCTGTTCGAGCTATTATTGGCATTGAAAAATGCGAAAACTTCATCTTCTTTCTCTATAACTCGCCGCCGCAATCGAAACAGCGACTGCTGCCCCACCACGCTAATCTCTTCGATCGGATGAGGCCTAGATGTCTGTCGCACTCGCTCGGCAGTGTCAGTCGGTAATTCACTGGCCTGCTCTGCATCAATTGTTGACTGTGCAGATGAGTCAGGCTTCTGAGCGATCACCACACTAGTGCTAAAGGCCATTAACAAGCCCAGTACACGCCCCATTAGTGTCAATTGATTCATGGTTTATACCATAGATCGCCTACCGCAATCGGCATAGGTTAACACGATTCTCAACCTGCCCCGGGATCTACCGTCAGCCGATCGAGGAGTGCTTGCTGCTGCCAGTAAACTGGCTGTTCAGCCACTGCCATCCTGCTTATTGAGATGGCACTCGAAAAGTACTGATATCCGGGGGAATGACAGCTGTTTCCGTTGGTGGGGTCAGCTGCGGAATCCAGTCATAGGGCACGCGATAGGCACGAAATATCCGCCGCGATATCGGCTCCCGGATACCTATGAATGGACTCATGTATTCCCAGACAATTTCTTTGCCTGGCGTTAGCTCGAAGAGGCGCCCGTCAGATCCTTCGTTAACCAAGGTGTTGCCGTTCGGCAGGCGCTGGGCATTGCTCACGTAGTGGCTGAAGAATTTAAATTTTTCGGTGGCACCGATCGAATACTCCCAGACCAGCTCCAGGGTAACGGGATTGAACTCCAGTACCCGGGAGAAGTCCCGTCGCACCGAATCCCGGCCATTCGGCGCCGCCGGATCGGCGAATCCATAGCCGGCCGATCCTCCGTTGTCGAAGACCAGCATGTTACCGGCACCGGGCAGACCTGCCGGAATGATATGGGGATTGTGCTGACCGATTATCTGACCCAGCTGTTTCGATGCTTCGGTACTTGTGTAGTCTGGTCCCAGTCGCCAAACCACACTGCCTCCCCGGTCGATGATGCCGATGATGTTGGCGGCACGGGCGCTGAATATCACGTTGTCCGGATGAAAGCGTTCGTCCCCGTCGTCAAACCACTGGTTGGGTCCCACATAGGACAGGGAATTGATATGCAGCCAATCGGCACTCTGGCGACTTTCACTCCACTGCACAGAGCGATGAATGGCTTTGCGCGCCCTCTCTGAGAAACCCAGTTCGTCCACATGATCGCTGGCCAACCATTCCCAGATGACCTCGCCTTGCCAATTCAATTCGTAGATGTATTCGTCTTCCAGACGCCTCGGAGAAATTTCAGGCACCGTCACATTTTTGTGTGCCAGCACCAGTGTCTTGCCACTGGCGATCTGCGGTTCCATGCCTGGTGCGTAGTAACCCACTGGATTGCCTTCCCGCTGCCAGTCGTGGTGTTGGCGAGCGGACCAGATTGTCTCGCCGCCCTGCTTCTCGCCGTCTTCATTCTCAGTTTCCTCGGTGACCACCTGTTCTATGCGGTCGTAGCGCCACACTTCATTGCCGTCCCAGTCCAACTACAGCAGCGCGATCGCTTCCTGATTAGGCCGGCGTGGTATATCTCCGCCCATGACATAACCGCCGGGCAATATCCGAGCCGGTCCGGGTACCGCGTTAATACCTTTCCACTGCTTCACCACGTTGCCATTCTTGTCGATGAGTACGCCGCCATGGGGTTCCGGCGCATCATGGATGGTGTACCCGTTCCAGGTCTTGCCCGGATCATAGATCGTTGTGCCGGTTGGAAATACCGATGGAAAGGAATTGGCAAATGTTGCAATGACAATTGCCACAAGAGGAAAAAGTATCCAGGCGACCAATTGCTTGTTACGACTTATTCTCAGCTCCTGCCTTGTTATTGGTGTGGACTGCACTTAAAGCGTAAAGCTTTCTGCAGCTTTCCACTATTAATGTGTGGATCGAGCCAGCCGCTGATGGCGCTGGCACTCCGGGAGCAGCCGCGCCGTCATCAACCAGTTCTGCCTGGGGTAAATCTTGCTACTGCGCTCCAGGGTCTCTAGTTCTGAGTATTGCGCTAGGCTCTGCGTTGCCTGCGCTGCTCTTCAATCGATTCGTTTAATTCCAGCCTCGGGCGAACAATCTTTACACCGTCGGCATCGACGGAGCTATTAAAGAACATCATCGACGACCCGGATCTGGCTGGATTACCGGTAACCTCCAGTCGTTCCCCAACCTTGAAAGTGCTGGGATTCCAGCCCGCCCTGGTCAGGTGAAGGCGGCCATCGAATTCGACAGACCAGGATTGTGTATTACCACTCTCATCCACGGTTTCAATACTCATCATGGCGTGGGGATTTACCATTCTGAATCTAGTGACAGTTCCCGTAACGGTAACCAACTGTTCACCATCAAACACGGCGAAGAATGAATGATGGGCCTAGGCAAGACCACTGAACAACAGGGTGGCTAGTAGGACTAACATCGATTTTCTGAATTTCATCTTGCTGCTCCTCTTGACTCTATAAAATCAGTGGGTATTTCACAGTCTGTGTAGGAATAGATTTCCTCATCGAGTGACCAATTCCAGATCTTCTTCAGAGTTAAAGGCTGCTTCAATGCCCAGGGATCGGAAAAGGTCGCATCAAGCGTCAGTATCAGACCGTCCGCGGAAACCGAATAGCGCTCTTCTGCAGTCAGTTGATCACTGTGGTCGAAACGGGACAGGATGCCTGCGCTGACATGTGTCGTGCTGACAACCAGTGTTGCCCCGTCAAAATGACCCACCGAATAACCTAACAGGCTTGCCTGGAGATTTTCAGGAGCTGTCCTGCCGTCGGTATAGATCATGCGGCGTGCATCCCATTCGCCGTAGTGCATTTCGATGTGATCCGCTTCGATGGTGATCTCATTCTGGTGCGGGCTAAAAATCTGTCGAGCAAAACCCCAAGGTTCGCATTTCAGGAATCCAGGATCCTCAGCCGGATCGAGCGGGTACGTAGTGAGCGTAGCCGCGGTCAATTTCGGCTCCATCACATTGTCGCTGAACATTCGGTTGGCCTGTGCTGTGAGCGCGCCGTAAGGACGGTCATCGTTGGCGGGATCATCCAGCAAACCAACCTGTACTTCCAAGGCGTAGTCAGAACAGGAGAAGAAACAAAAAAGTCCTTCCGGGGTATCTGGCGGACCGCTCCACATGCCGGATAATCCAGCCGCCGACGATTGCGCCTGGACATTCCATGTCATGAGAATTCCGGCCAAAAAAATTATTCTTGTTATAACTTTGGTCATATGTAGTCCCTAAATTTGTATTGTTTCTTGAAATTTATACTAAGAGATGTGGGATATTCTCCATTTACCGAGACGAAGTTCAGTGGTGCGACACCAAAATTGATGTCTGCCTGTTGGATAATTTGATCCCCGACCGGGGGTGTGCCTCTATTTGGGTCAGAAGGAAGTCGCTCAATCCGATTCCGCTCCACCACCGCAGCTTCTAATGCAGCGATTCCATCTAGAGGGTAGTTCTTCTTATTTCCCAGCTCGGGCGATCGCGTAAGTGGGGTTAGCGAAGGATTGGTCCACGAAACCTGTAGATCAGGATGGCCGTGCTAAGTACGAGGGGCAGTGAATATTTGATCGCCGCGTGCAGAAACCGCGCCATAGGCGAAGACACAGCATGCACATGCCAGAACTTCTCTCAGGGACATCTGGAGCATCTCAAACAGTCTTATTTATTATTAGCTCTCCCGCGGGAGAGTCATAGCCCAGACCAGCAACGATCGATTTGTGACTCGTGACTTCCTAGAGCAGTAATACATAGATACCAAGGACTACCACCAATAGCAATACTGCCGGAAGATTCCGCTGGGACCTGGGCTGCCGTTGTTTTTCCGGGATTTCCATAGCCTGCAGATTAACCGAGGTGCTGGCAAGTTTGTATGGGCAAGCAAAACCATGTATCTATGTACAGTAGATATTCTAGAGACTAGTATATTGTCGACTACGTGTTGGCTTTTGAGATACAGTAATTCTGTAGTCTGATATGCAGCAATCGGCTGAATTTCAATACAGGGATAACGAGGAACTCCCATGCCATCTCTAAAGCGCGCACCAGTATTTCTGATTTCATTTGCACTTGTGTTGCTGCAGTCAACAGCATTCTCGGCAGATGGCGCTAACTGGACTATCGCGGCAAGCAGCGTGATTCCTCAATCGGCGGAGTAGTGGCAGGCTGGAGTAAACAACGCTGATGGCAAACGAGCCGGATAGTAAGGAGTTTGTGCAGAAATCTCTTGCCGATCGTATTGCCGACTATTGTGTCGCCAACTGCAAAATATTGTTTACGATTGCCAGCGTGATCACCCTGCTGCTGGCAAGCGGCATACTGCGCACCAGTTTCGATACATCGCTCGATGCCTTGCTCACCCGCAGCGATCCCTACCTAGACGAACTCGAATTACTCAACGATGAATTTCCAACCCAGATGGACGTGTATTTCGCCTTCGTCGCGGAGGAAGGATCCCATGTCTTCGAGCCCGTCATTCTCGAGGCGATCGCAGACCTGAGAGAGCGATACACGGAGCTTCCATTTGCCGATAGCTTCGTCTCTGTAATCGACTACATTTACCCGGAAACCCAACGCCGCCTGTTTGCCAGGCCGATAGCCGATTACTCGCAGAGCGAACTGAACGCCATGGTGAACGAGGCAGTGGCTGACCGCATACTTACCGCCAACCTGTTATCCACTAACGCCGAGTTAAGCTTCGCAATTGTAAATCTCGATGCCGAAACGGCGAGCAGTGCCGAACGCCTGGAGATTGCCGATGCCATACTGGCACTAAGAGAGGAGCTGCGGGCTGCACACCCGGAGGTTTCCATTCAGGCTAATGCCGATGTGTTGCTGGAACAATCCAGCCAGCAGGCGATGGTGGATGACCTCACTACACTGATGCCCTTCGTCATTCTCATCTGCGTGTTGACGATCTGCTATTGCTTCAGGTCAGCCACCCTCGGCGTGTGCATCCTGACCCACACGATCTTCACAATCCTCTGTACCGTAGGAGCGCTGGCTTACCTCGGCTTCGCTTTTAATACCATCTCAATTATCGCCCCACTGGTGGTCGTCATCATCTCTGTCGCTAACAGCGTGCATATCATCTCCATCTACAAGCAGGCGCTACACAAGAACGATTGCAAGGCCAAAGCCATGCGGCTCAGCGTAGCCCACAACTTTCAGCCGATTACCCTGGCAGCACTCACCACGGCCATCGGCTTCTCTTCCCTGAATATGTGTTCCTCTCCAGCCATACAGGATTTCGGGCAAATCGTCGCGATCGGCATCGTGTTTGCTTACTTGTTGACGCTGGCCATACTACCGGCACTGTTGATTCAGTTCTCACTCACGCTTACGGCAGCGGCAGCCGCCAGACCACCGTTCCTGCAGAAGAGCCTGCAACAGCTCATCGAGTTTACCAACCGCAAGGACAAGACGATCTTCTGGTTCTGTTCCGGTTTGGCTGGGGTAACTTTTTTGCTACTGCCACTGAACCAGACAGACTTCAATCGCCTGGATTTCATAGCCACGGACTCAGACATCAAGCAATACTACGACGACGTGACGGAGAAGATAAACCGTGGCCCTGCATTAAGCTATGGCGTCGATACCGGTAGAGTAGATGGCGGCATTCAGCCTGCTTTCCTGCGCGAGATCGATCAGTTTGTGAACTGGCTTGGCGAGCAGCAAGATATCGAGTCGGTAGCGAGTATCGCCGAGATTGTGAAGACCGTCGGGCGTGTGGCGAACCAGAACGATTCAGCCTTCTTCCAGATTCCCGACACCCCCGAGAGCGTCGGCAACTACCTGAATGCGTATCGGTTGGTGGAAACGGAAGACCTTTCCCTGTCTGGATTTATTAACAGCGACAATTCCCTGATCGCCGTATTTGTGAATGCCACTCCGATGTCCAACCAGCAGTTGATCGATCTGGATGGGCGCATTACCGATAAGTTTAAAGAAGATTTTCCACAACTGGAACTATTGCACGGCAGCGGTATTCTGTTGTTTGCACGAATGGACGAGTTGGTGACAATCGAGCTGCTACAAGGATATTCCATCAGTCTATTGCTGATCACGCTGAGCCTGATTGTCGGGCTGCGTAGCATCTACTTCGGCATCCTCAGTGTGCTTCCCAACCTGTTACCGGCGACGATTGTATTTGGACTATGGGCACTGTTTGTCGGACAGCTGGATCCCTTTGTGATGATGCTGTTCAGCATCAGCATCGGGCTGGTAGTCGATGATACGGTGCATATCCTGAGCCATTACCTCGAGGGCCGACGCATCGGTGCCAACAAGGAAGACTCAATTAGCCATGCCATCCGGGTGGCTGGTCCAGCCCTGACAATCACCACGGCGGTGCTGGCGCTGGGTACAACTATTCTGATCGGCGCAAACACGCTCTATTTTCAGCAGGCGGCCAAGCTGCTCGTGCCAATCGTAGTACTGGCACTGGTGTTGGATCTGTTGTACCTGCCTACGATTCTCAAACGCTTCGATAACCGGTTCAAATCCAACAGAATTGTGACTTCCTGATTGTCTCGTCTTATCATGGCCACAGCTTTGCGGTGGAGGAATGTAATGAGCGAGCACAACAAGACCATGAACCGAAGACAATTCAATACCCGCAGTGCGATTGCAATAACGGCGACCACACTGGGAACACTTTCTACATTAGGAGCAAACAAGATGACAGCGGCCCAATCACCAGCGAGTGAGCTGGAATCGACCTACTTGATGGAACTGTCACTGGATGTGGCGGAGCAGCTGGACACTGGCCACACGCGGATCGCACCGGTTACCGGCGGCACTTTTTCCGGTCCGCGCCTCAACGGCACTGTGCGTGACGGCGGCGCCGACTGGATTACCCAGGTGGCAGGCCACAGTAGCCTGGATGTGCGCATCGCCCTGGATACCGACGATGGCGCAATTATCTACATGACCTATAAAGGTGTAGTGGCACGCAATGACAACGGCCTTTACTGGCGTGTGACGCCGGTGTTTAACACCGCCTCGGAGAAATACGATTGGCTCAACCACATCGTCTGCGTTGGCAAGAGCAAGCAGATTGAAGGAAAGGTTGCCTACGACATATTCGAGATCCTGTGAAATAAATCGGGGGCAGGTCTTGAATCTTGAAGTAGGAGTCAGGTCTTGAGCATCAATTCCTGTTGTTGTTAGGAAACGGATTTACCTGAAACGAAGCCTGGCCTGAATTTTCACGACGTAATCGCTCGCGAGATGCCCGCAGCGATCTGGCTTGCTGTACGTCTTTATCTAAGTCTGGGTGCTCAGTAGGCCTCTCCAAGGTGAGGTAGTAATTTTTAGTGACATCGCCGCACAGTTTTAATTCTTGCACGCGACTGGTCGCACCGCTAATCCATTGACCTTCAATCCCGATCAGCGAGTAACACCCCTGAGGATCAACCGGGCTTAGCACATCAAGGTCATAGGATTTGCTTGTTGGAGCAATACCTATTTCAATACCCGAAGTGATTTCTGTAATTGTCGCCCCCTCAGGCTCGGACAAAAAGGTCACTTCAACCTGATTTAGACAAGCAGTAAAAGCGAGCGGCAGTATTAGAATTATTGATCTGTAATTGTATTGGATGAGAGCTAGCATTTGATGCTCCTTACCTTAAGCAGGTCGAGAGTCATACAAGTGATGGAATCCTCATTCTAGAAGCGAGGGGGCGAAAGTCAACTTAATAATGATACAGCGTAGCGACCTAATAGGATTTCAAGAACTTTGGCTTGGGATCAGGTCTTGAAATTTGACTCCCAAACTATTCAAGATCCTCTACTCCATTCAAGATTCAAGACCTGAGCCTTACGTCACATCCGGCCATACTGCCAATTCATTGCCGCTCGGCTCGGTGAAATGGAAGCGTCGACCGCCAGGAAAAGAGAAAATCTGGCTTGTGATGGTGCCGCCGGCATCCTCTACCTTCGACTGCACTGCTTCAAGCGCATCCGTGTAAAGAATGACTAATGCACCACTGCTTGTATAACTCGAGACCAGCTCAGAGCGATAGAATCCACCGTCCACTCCCTGGTCAGAAAATGCGGTGTAGTCCGGTCCGTAATCGACGAAATCCCAACCGAATACTGCAGAGAAGAATTGTTTAGTCGCTTCGATGTCTGATGCCGCGAATTCGACGTAGCTAATTTTGTTGTTACCGCTCATATCAAGCCTATAGGGAGTGCGAAGTGGAGGAGAGTGCCCGTGTGGCCTGATTCTTATGCGCTGCGTTGCCTATTGCAACCTATTTCAGCAGTAACTTCGAGGTCAGGTCTTGCTTCGATTCGAATAAAAAAAAGCCCGGCGCTGTGGCCGGGCTTTTTAATCGGATAAAAGCGCTATGCTCTAATCAGATCCCTGGTCCGTATACTTGTACTGCATGGCACCAAACATCATCTCATCCCAACTCTCGTTACCCCAATCCACTGCGCGATCTGGATTCGGATTAGCCGGGTTTTGCGCTGAGTTATCCCAGGCTGCTAGCGCCGTGATTTTTGTTCCGGCAGGAACAAACTTAGGCTCTGCGTAGGTATAGCTAAGCTGCCAGTTGTAGTTGTACTTGGCGATGTTGATCAGCTCTTCGCTGGAACCATCGGGGTAGTCCGCATAGAAACGCATGTACTTACCGCGGAAATGCATGTGCGGCAGGTAGCTGTAGATATTTGCGTCTTGCGGAATGGTGATGGTAGAAGTCTGCTGGAAATCAGGATTGTTTGGCTCAATCGTGGTCCAGTTGTTCGGGAAGATGCAGGCACACTGTCCTGACATTCTTTCCTTCGGCACTTCGCCTTCCGGATAGAACCACACGCCGAGCTGACTGTTATCTACAGTCTCGCGCCCATTCGGGGTGTAGTGCATATTCAGTGTCAGCAATGAGCCGGCTTTCAACAGGCCGCCAGTGTCCGCTGGTAACATGCGTGGAGTTCCACCCGGGACATAGGCAGTAATGCCGGCCTTGTCTACAGCGCCACCACCCAAGAAACCCCCACGGCTCTTGCCAATCTCCTCGGGAAAATCGAGACGGCTCACCGTGTGGTGCAACACAGTTCGGTCGCCGGCAACTATCTGACTGCCGCGCAACCAGCGATCTTCCGGCATGTCGAACGTCACTTCGACGTTGACGAACACACCATTGCCAGTAGCGGGCACGGTCGTGGCTGGAATATCGAGAATCATATCAGGCTCACCAAAAGCCCACTTGGTTTCTGACCAGGTCAATTCGGCGAGCGGGTCATTGCCATCATCTTTGGTAGCTCCTGCTTCGACCCAGGCGATGATGTTGCGCACATCTTGATCGTCAATGAGCCGATCGTTGATGAATTCGCCGATGTGACCATCGATCTGCCCTGGTGGCATACGTTTGGTCATCAACACTTCACGAATCATTGGGGACCAACCTTGCACTATGGAGTGGCCGTCCATCGCGAATGGTGCAACTCCGCCTTCACGGTGACAGCTGGCACATTGCTCAGCCAATACCGGAGCGACGTCCCTGGAGTAGGAAACAGCAGCTTGCGCTGCATAGGCAACGGCTTCCCCGGAAACGGCAACTGACGGATTGCTTATGTCATCGCCGGTCAGAATCTCATCGATAGCCTGTTCAGCACCAGCAACCGTACCGCGGTACTCAACGGTAAAGGATTTGGGGTCGTAGATCAGGACTTCGCCAGTCTGCGCTATGCCGAGAGACTCGGAAATCACACGGGCATCATCCATCAGCACCGGAATATCGACGCTGTACTCGGCGACCTGGGCCTGTACCGCTTCGCGGTTACGGTTACCCATCGGGTTGATCATCAAGAACTCAATGCTGCGCGCGTCATATTTCGACTTCAGTGCAGCGAAGGCGGGCAGGGCAGCGGCGGTGGCGGCGCTACCGTTTGCCTGTACCAGCAAGGCGATCGCTCCATGATCGTCATACCAGCTCATGCTATGGTGGTAACCGTCCTGGTCAAGCAGCGAAAAATCGCCCACTCTTTCCTGCGCACTGCTCAAGGCAGGAATCAACAGCATATAAATACAAAAAAAGCTTACTCTTCTCACGGGAATCTCCTCAAGCCTCAGGGTTAATCAGTGCCAGCCGAGGCTGGCGATCTCCTATCAAGCCACGTATTCCCTGACCTGACAGTCAATCGTAGCTACCCAATTGGATAGCTCACCATAATTCTTATTGTTAACCGGCAAGACTACGAGTTAAGCGCTTTCCAGTCAACACATAGAACCGACCCACCGCACAGAATGCATTGCTTAACTCAATAATTTTCTTTCAGATTTTAACTATCGATCAGCTGCAACAAGGCATGCAGTTTTGGGTATAGGGCGGCATTGGCCATGAGAATATCCCGGTCGTAGAACTGGGGATCAGCACCCTCAGGGAGCGGGCTGAAATGTCCACACTCGGCGCCAGCTTCAAGAGCTATCAACCGGGCAGCAGCGAAGTCCCACACGCTGAGGCTCTCGTAATAGCCGTCCAGACGACCACAGGCGAGCCAGCAGATGTCCAGCGCGGCAGAGCCGATGCGGCGGATATCGGCGCAGTGGTGCAGTATCACATCGATGCGTTTTATCATGTCGGCAATAGCCGATTTCTCGTAGGGGAATCCGGTAGCAATAATGGCTCTGGATAAATCGGTTTCCTGGGCCACCTGAATCGGTTGCTGATTCAGAAATGCACCGCCCCCCTTCTCGGCAACAAACAGCTCCTCGGTGAAGGGATTGAAGACTACGCCAATCTGCACCTGTCCGTTCTCCACGAAGGCGATAGAGACTGCCGAGTGCTCGTGTCCATGGGCGTAATTCACCGTACCGTCGATGGGATCGACGATCCACAGGGGTTGCTCCAGATCTTCGATCCTGCCCAGATCCGGCGATGATTCCTCGGAGATAAGTAGATGATCGGTAAAGCTTTCTGTTATGGCTTTGCGGATCAGCCGATCAGCCTTGAGGTCTGCTTTCGTCACCATTTCATTGCCATCCTTGAACTCACGGCCAAGATTGGAACCGTCTCGTTCCAGTACGATAAGCTCGCCCGCTTCACGGGCAAGGTTGATGGCAAACTGCTTAAACTCTTTCATGGCTGATATTGAAGCAACAAATGAGTAGAGATTATAACGCCAGTGCAGGCTGCCGGGCATCATAGACTCTTCCGGATTGCCGATAAGTTGGTACGATGACTATTGTACATCTGGCACTCAAATACAGTGGCTTCGCCGTACTGGCCACTCTGGCGAACCTGCTGGCCCAGGAAATTTTGATCCGGCTCTATGCTGACAGCTACGCCATCGTAGTGGCGATGCTTGCCGGCACACTCGCCGGCTGGATCAGTAAATATCTGTTAGACAAACACTACATCTTCGACTTTCAAAGCAACTCACCTCGGCAGGACTTCAAGAAATTTCTCAGCTACGGACTAACCGGCGTATTGACCACCGTGGTGTTCTGGAGCTTCGAACTGAGTTTCGAGTTCTTCTTTGCAACCAAGTCGGCGCGCTACCTGGGTGCCATCATCGGACTGTCCATCGGATATGGTGTAAAGTATCACCTCGATAAACACTTCGTTTTTCAAGCCCAGGATCAGTAGATGCAACTTCATGGTTGGGGGCGTTTCCCGGTAGTCGATGCGGAAGTCGTGGAACCCATCAATGCCGATTCGCTACAAGCGCTACTTGGCGCAAAAAATAAGCAGGCTTCCCTCATCGCGCGGGGCGCAGGTAAGAGCTACGGCGATAGCGCCCTGGCAAACCGGGTACTAAGCAGCCGCTTCCTGGACAACTTCATCGCCCTGGACGAAGACAACAGCCGCATCCGTTGTGGGGCCGGTGTGACGCTGGATTCCATCCTGAAGATCGCCGTTCCACGGGGATGGTTTCTGCCGGTCCTGCCCGGCACCAAGTGGGTCTCTGTCGGTGGTGCCATTGCCGCCGATGTGCACGGCAAGAATCACCATCTCGATGGGTCTTTTTGCGATCACATAATCGAGTTGTCGTTGGCGACAGCCTCTGGCGAGGTACTGGTCTGTAATCGGAAGCAGAATAGCGAAGCGTTTTATGCTACCTGTGGCGGCATGGGATTAACCGGAGTGATTCTGGATGCCACTTTGAATTTCGATAAGGTATCAAGTGTCCTTATTAATAGGCAGTCACTTCAGGCTGATAATATTGAGCACTGTTTCGAACTCATAGAAGAACACACTGAATGCAAATACTCAGTAGCCTGGCTGGATTGCCTTGCCAGCGGAACGACACTGGGTCGTTCCGTGCTGCACCTAGGGGAGCATGCAGTGGATGGAGAGTTACAATACAAAGCACGGCGTGGTCCATCCATTCCCTTTAGTACACCAGGGTTCCTACTCAACAAGTTTACGATGAGTATCTTCAACAGCACGCTATACTCTTTGCGAAAACGCGGCAAAGAAAAATCCACCGTTAACTACGATGCCTACTTCTTCCCGTTGGACAATATTGGCAACTGGAACCGGCTGTACGGATCGAAAGGCTTTCTACAATACCAGTTCGTACTCCCTCAGGAGGCCGCACTGGAAGGCATGCGGGAAATTTTGCAGAAAGTATCCGCTGCGGGAAAAGGCTCATTCCTGGCGGTATTAAAGAAGTTCGGTAAAGCCAATAAAAACCTGCTGTCTTTCCCCATGGGTGGCTATACACTGACTCTGGACTTCAAGTGGGAGAAACAGATTTTGCCACTATTGGATGAGCTGGACCAGATTGTCATCGACAAGGGGGGGCGTCACTACCTGGCCAAGGATGCACGCATGAGCGAAGCAGTATTCAAGGCGGGATATCCTAATTGGAAAAAGTTTCTGGCCGTGAAACACCGACTCGACCCAGACAATATATTCGCCTCACATCAATCCGACCGAATTGGCTTAACGGGATAAAAGCCGCTGCGATCACTATGAAGATACTGATAATTGGAGCCACTTCTGCAATCGCCAGAGCCACCGCAAGGTTATACGCCGACCGTGAGGCGGAGCTGTTTCTAATTGGGCGCAACGAAGCAGGTCTGAACGAGTTGGTACAGGATTTGACCGTGCGCGGCGCCGGATCAGTCGGTCATCTCGTGCTCGATCTCACCCATCAGAAAAAGCATGCGGGCGCAATAGAGCAGGCCATAAAATTTCTGGAATCAATCGATGTTGCGCTAATCTGTCATGGCTCGCTGCCGGATCAAGATGCCTGCGAGATTGACTATAAGACGGCAGAACAGCAAATCGCCGTGAACGGTCTCAGCGTCATCTCCCTGCTGATCCTGCTCGCGCAGAAACTCAAGGCACAACAACATGGAACTCTGGCGGTGATTACTTCGGTAGCTGGAGACAGAGGTCGACAACCTAACTTCGTGTACGGTGCTGCCAAGTCGATGGTATCGACTTATCTACAGGGCTTACGCGGCAAACTGCATCCACATAACGTTCACGTGATAGACATCCGACCAGGGCTTGTGGATTCACCGATGACTGCCCACCTCGAGAAGGGACTGCTGTGGTCAACTCCAGAGATCGTCGCGAAAAAGATTGTGACCAGTATCGAACGCAAACGCCACACCGTGTACACGCCGGGCTACTGGCGAATTATCATGGCTACAGTCTGTTCTATCCCCGAATTTGTTTTCAAACGACTCAAGTTTTAGTGTCGAACTCAGATTCCAGCCTGCCGTTGTTTGTCGATGTCGACGGCACCCTGATCAAGTCTGACTTGATGTTTGAGTCCGTCTTGCTACTACTGAAGCGTAATCTCATCTACCTGTTACTTATTCCTTTCTGGCTACTGAAGGGCCGCGCCTTTCTAAAGCATCAACTTGCGCAGCGCATCGAGCTGCCAGTGGAGAGGCTGCCTCTGAATGAAGAATTTCTTGCCTATTTGGTAGCACAGAAGAATGCTGGACGATCCATAACCCTGATCTCAGGCTCGAATCAGGCATCAGTGACCAGGCTGGGAAATCACCTAAAGCTATTCGATGCAGCAATCGGCAGTGATGCGCAGACGAATCTCAAGGCGGCTGCGAAATTGCAGCGCATTCAAGAACTCAACACCGGCAGCTTTGCCTATGCTGGCAATTCCAGCGCCGATTTACCCGTCTGGGCTGCCGCGCAACAGGTCATCATGGTCAACTGCAACGACGCTCTGGTGAAGCAACTCGGCAATGACACCATCCTGCGTTTCGATACGGCGGCGTCTATCTTGCACAAACTCTGGCAAGCCATGCGCCCTCATCAATGGCTTAAGAATCTGCTGGTGTTTGTACCTCTGGTGTTGTCCCACCAGGCAAATCAGATAGAGCTGCTGATGCTGGCCAGCATCGGATTCATCAGCTTCAGCCTCTGTGCCTCCAGTGTCTATCTGCTCAATGACATGCTGGACCTGAACAGCGATCGGCAGCACCACAGCAAGAGTCAACGCCCCTTCGCCTCTGGCGAACTGCCACTGGCGGTAGGTTTCCTGGCAGTTCCTGGACTACTGTTGGTCGCATTCGCGGTGGCTCTGTTGTTGCCAGCTACGTTTCTGGCGATATTATTTACTTACTGGCTGCTTACTTCTTTATACAGCTTCTTTTTGAAACGGCTGTTTCTAGTCGACGTTTTCACCCTGGCAGTGCTCTACACGATGCGGATCGTAGCGGGTGCAGCTGCAATCTCGGTAATCACTACCAACTTTCTCATCGCTTTTTCTCTATTCCTGTTTCTGGGACTGGCGATGGTGAAACGCGTGACAGAACTGGTGAATCTGGCAGAGTCGGAGCAATCGGTTGTTAATGGGCGTGCCTACGGTCCAGAGCACACGACATTGTTGTCACTGCTGGGCAGCGGATCGAGTTGCATCGCGGTACTGGTATTCGCACTCTATATTAATGCCGAGGACACCACCCGATTATACGGCTCGCCAATAGTGCTCTGGCTGATCTGTCCACTGCTGCTGTGCTTGCTGGCGCGTATCTGGCTGCGGGCCCGGGCTGGTAGACTGGATGAAGACCCGGTGCTGTTTGCAATTAGCGATCGTGTTAGTCAGCTCATCACATTACTGTGTGGGGTACTGATTTGGATCGCGGCGTAGTTAGGCGGTGCTATACCATACTAAGAATGCCCTGATGAAACCTGAGGTGGTTCTCGATAAAACTGCTGATAAAAAAGTAGCTGTGATCGAAGCCTTCACGCTGATTATAGTTAAGCGGATAGCCAACCCGGTTGCAAGCCTCCACCAACAGAGATGGTTTTAGCTGCTCGTTGAGAAACTCGTCCGCCGTTCCCTGGTCTACTAATATTAGAATGGGGCGGGTGGCTTGCTTTACCAGTTCGACAGAATCGTACTGTTTCCATTCCTCAACATCATCACCGAGGTAATTCTTGAAGGCTTTTATTCCCCAGGGGCAGGTACTAGGGGAGCAGATTGGCGCGAAGGCTGACACCGATTTGAACTTCTCAGGATTTTTAAGCGCAATGGAGATCGCGCCGTGACCACCCATCGAGTGACCAAATATCCCCTGCTTGTTTTCATCCACAGGAAAGCGTTTGTTAATGAGTTCCGGCAGTTCCTGAGTGATGTAATCATACATATGATAGTTGTTATTCCAGGGCTCCTGAGTGGCATTTACGTAGAAGCCGGCACCCAGTCCGAAGTCATATGCCCCTTCTGAATCATCCGGTACCCTTTCTCCGCGGGGGCTGGTGTCTGGGGCGACAAGTATCAGTCCCAGTTCCGAGGCGATGCGCTGCGCGCCAGCTTTCTGAACGAAGTTCTCATCCGTACAGGTGAGGCCCGATAGCCAATACACAACCGGCAATTTAATTTCAGCTCCGGTTGCCAGTGCTTCGGGAAGGAATAGGGAAAAATTCATTTCACACAACAGTGTTGTGGAAAAATGTGTGCAACGCAGTTGATTGCCCCCATGGCATTTAACATTCGATAACTCTTTCATAACTTGTTCAGAGGGTCCTTTATTTCCTGATCATGAAACTGTCTGCGAGCGGGTCCCACTTACTGGGTTTGCCGATGCGTGTCACCAGCATGTTTTTTTGGACTCTCGGCACCAGCAACTCGCTAAACTCCTCGACGTCTTGAAAGTCCGGATCCAACCATTTGTCGATTAACTCTGAGTCTTCGAAGTCCAGCATCAACGGCATGGACTTGGGGTGAATCTCATTCCACTGCGGCACAAGCGGTGGCAGTGTAATAATCGATGCAGAATAAACCAATTCACCTGTCTCTCGATTGAGATGTTCCTTGTATAAGCCGCCAAACGCAACGGCGGAATCTTCCAGCTCGATTTTATGGTAAGTCTTCTTGTCACCCAGTCCTTCGACGAAGGCACTGGCTGGAATAATACAGCGGGACTCTCGGTAGGGATGATAGGCAATCGATCTCTTCTGCGACAGCTTGTCGGATCCGGAGTTGAAACTGGCGTATTTGTAATTGGGTTTGAGAGTCTCATGATCCAGGAAAAGCCACCAGATCGCGTCGGAGACTTTACGCTCTCCCTTCAAATTGTGAACGATGGCGATACTGCCACCGGGTGCGATGTCCCTGCTGCCATGGTGAGGAAACAGGCTTATACCCAGTGTCTCGCAGAGCCATTGAATCTCCGGACTATCGATCAGGTTAAAGCGGCCGCACACGGTTTTTACTCCCGGGGGTCTTCAATGATAGAGTCATTGCACTTTACGACACTCATTACGGCTCTTGAATCGAATAACAATACAGGTGATCTCATGTTACGGCTCTGCAATTCGATTGTCTCCGCTCTTTTATTAACATTCTCTCTTCTTTTGATGGCTCTGGTTTCGACTCAGGCGCTTGCGCAACGCATCGACCCGGCCGAGGCTTGCCAGGCACTGCAGCAAGTACGCAATCTTACCATTACCTCTGCCGCTATCAGGGACAACAGCCAATCGAACGACCCATACTGCTACGTGCGGGGCATCATCTCCCCGGCCATTCATTTCCATGCCCAGCTACCGCTGCCGGGAAACTGGAACGGTCGCTTTCTGCAATGGGGTGATGGAGGCAAGGACGGCGATCTGGATTTCGCCGATCACCGTGTCGCCGAAGGCTATGCCGTAACCAACAGCAACTTGGGCCATGACAATGGCGTCGAGCCCGGTGCCTCATTCGGATTCAATAACCGCCAGGCGGAGATCGATTTCGGTTACCGGGCGGTGCATCTGACGGTGATGGCAGGCAAGACATTGGTGGATGATTATTACGGCCAGGCGCCGGAGTATTCCTATTTCGAAGGCTGCTCACAGGGCGGACGACAGGGCCTGATGGAGGCACAGCGCTTTCCCCGTGATTTCGATGGTATCGTCGCTGGGGCACCGGCGTTTGCCTACCAGGCACTGAACGCCGCCGGTACCTGGAATCTGCAACGCATCTTTCGCGATAATCTGGCGGGTAACCTGGCCGTCGATACCACCGGTGACGGCAACTTCGACAGCCTTGAGCTACTCGATGTGTTGCACCAGCAGGTGCTCGGATATTGCGATGCCAATGACGGCATTGTGGATGGCGTCATCGATAATCCGCTGGCTTGCGATTTCGATCCGACTCGCGATTTGAATGACCTGATGTGTCCAGCGGGATCCAGTTCCGACAGTTGCTTTACCGAACCGCAACTACAGACAGTGATGGATTTTTACAACGGACCTGCAGATGACAACGGTAACCAGGTCTATCCTGGCAAGGCGCTGGGCTCGGAGACGCAGTGGGCCCGCTACTATGTTCCGTTTGCCGGCAATAACATGGGCCCGTCCAAGCTGGTTGGTGTGGCGGGCGATCATATGAATTACCTGTTCTATGAGGATGATCCCGGCGTGACTGTTCCCAATGTACGGGACTATCAATATCAGGCCAGGACCGACGGCCCGTTTCCCGAATTTCACTGGATTGACTACGACATCAACGATTTTTACTCGGGCAAGGGTGACTTGATGATGTCCATTACCGACGCTACCGATCCCGATCTCAGTCAGTTTCTGAAGGCACGTGACGGAAAACTGATCGTCTATCACGGCTGGGTCGATACGCTGATCGTGGCCGAAGACACGGTGGATTACTTCAACGACATGGTCAATACCACTTTCGCCGGTAGCCTGTCTGCCGCGAGTGACAACGCACGGTTGTTTCTCGCACCCGGCATGGGGCATTGTGCCGGTGGTCCTGGTCCCAACACCTGGGACAAGCTGACGCCGCTGATTGACTGGGTGGAGAATGGAGTGGCTCCGGACTCGGTGACCGCCACCCATCGGACCGCCGGCCAGGTCGACAACGAACGCAAGCTGTGCGCCTTCCCCCAGCAGGCGGTCTATACGGGTCCGGCCGGAGGTCAGAATGATCCTGGTAACTGGATCGCCGGCAATTTCAGTTGCCGGTAAATCACAGCAGAGCTGTAATTCAATGAGTCGTCCGGTTGTCGCCGACAACAAGCCTGCCAAGCTAGTGCTCGAAAAAGGCCAGGAGTATTACTTTTGTACCTGTGGGCTATCGAAGAGCCAGCCGTTTTGTGATGGCAGCCATAAAGTCACAGAGTTCGTACCGAAGAAATTCGTCGCCGAAGAAGACGATGATGCCTTACTCTGCCAGTGTAAACAATCCATGAACACACCCTTCTGTGACGACACCCATAAACAGTTTGCAGCCGATGCCGTAGGCAAAGCTGGTCCGGGCATTGCGACCAGCCAGAACGCGGCTCCTGTAACGACTCCCACTCCAGAAGAACCCACTGTGGCCTTTATCCACGAACTGGCGCGAGATGGTTTATCCAAGATGGGCCATCACGGCCCGATGACCGCCATGGGTGTACCGCGTAATACGCTGCCACAATGGGACGACATTCAGATCATGACGGCGCAGATGGCACGCAAACCGTTGATGGAAGACAAAGTAGTCGGCACCGGGCTGGTCATAGGTCCGGAAACGAACAAGCCCTTACATCTCGACATTCCCCTGTTTGTCTCCGACATGAGTTTCGGGGCGCTCTCTGAAGAAGCCAAGATTGCCCTGGCACGCGGCGCCGACATGGTGGGGACTGGTATCTGTTCTGGCGAAGGCGGCATACTGCCGGAGGAACAGGCAGAGAATGGGCGCTATTTCTACGAGCTGGCCAGTGCCAAATTTGGATACAGTGAAGAGATACTGTCTCGCGTGCAGGCCTTTCACTTCAAGGGGGGGCAAGGCGCGAAGACCGGCACCGGCGGGCACCTGCCGGGAGCCAAGAACAAGGCGAAAGTCGCCGAAGTGCGTGGTATTCCTGAAGGGCAACCAGCAGTCTCACCGCCCACGTTTGACGACCTCAACAGTGTCGCAGACTTCGCACGCTTCGCCGACCGAGTACGAGAACTGACCGGTGGCATACCCATTGGCTTCAAGCTTAGCGCCAACCATATAGAGAAAGATATGAAGTTTGCACTGGATGCGGGAGCGGATTACATCATACTGGATGGCCGTGGTGGCGGAACCGGCGCAGCACCGGAGATATTCCGTGATCACATCAGTGTGCCTACCATTCCAGCTCTGGCGCGGGCACGCCGCTTCCTGGATGAACAGGGTGCCAGCGGCCGCGTCACTCTGATCATTACCGGCGGGCTGCGGGTACCGATGGATTTTGTCAAAGCCCTGGCGCTGGGTGCCGACGGTGTTGCGATCGCCAACAGCGCCATGCAGGCAATCGGTTGCGTGGCGGCGCGCATCTGCAACAGCAATAACTGTCCGACTGGAATTGCCACACAGAAACCGCAACTGCGTGCCCGCTTGAATGTAGTTAGTTCGGCACAACAACTGGCGAATTTCCTTGCTGCCAGCGTGGAGTTGATGCAAGTAATGGCACGCGCCTGCGGCCATCACAATTTGGCGGGATTCAAGCCGGAAGACCTGGCCACCTGGAACCGGGACATGGCCCAGCTCAGCGGAGTGCGTTACTCAGGCATTAATCCACCGGCGTAAGCACCTGCGTGAACACATCGAAAACTTAATGCTCTGCCCCATCTTCCTTAAATCCAGCATCCAGCACATGGAATTCACAGAATCCCTCGCAGCCCGGGATGAAAAATAGCCCAAAAGTCCTTTAATGGCTGAATTTACAGCCAGTGTCAGTGAATTAGCAGCCCGGCAGCCATCGCCTACTGTACGTTTGCCAAGCAGTGTTATTTAATAGCCGTCTTCTACTTTTCACAACAAACAGAGCCCAGAGGTAATTATGCAACTCGGCCGTAAATCAACACTCCTTTTCTTTATTGCGAGTTTGTCGCTGTTCAATGTTTCCGCACAGACACAGACAGAAACCTACCGCGCCCGATTATCCCCCATGCCAACGACTCCTCAGACGGTGACTGAGATCATCGGTGAGGGCGAAGTGATCCTGACCTTAAGCGGCAACACTCTGACCGTGGATGGGAATTTCACTGGCATGAGCTCTGTCGCCACCATGGGGCATATCCACAACGGCCCACCCGCCCAGCCGGGACCCGTGGCGTTTAGCCTCGAGGTCTCTTCAGCTACAGGTGGCAGCATCAGCGGCGAGCTGGAGCTGACAGACGAGCAGGTAACGGCGCTTAAAAATAACGAATTCTATGTACAGATTCACAGCCAGAACAACGCGCCAGGCGAATTGCGCGGCTGGATATTTCTGCGCAGCCATTTCCAGAATTAGACAATGAGGCCTTACCGATGAAGTTTCTTTTTGATGTTAAAACGAGAACGGTGAGCCTCGGGCTAATCCTGAGCCTCACACTAGTGGCCTGTGGCAGCGAGACTACCGAACCGGCTGCACCCGCTGCAGAAGCCGCTCCGGAAATTACTTTTGCCAGCCAGGCCGTACTAGGTGCCGAGGCCTTCGCGACTAATTGCGCCGCCTGCCATGGCACTAGTCTGGAAGGCACTACGCTCGGGCCCTTGTTGTCAGGATTTTCCTGGGTGCAGCGTTGGGGAAGTCAGACCCCTGAGCTGCTGCTGAACAATATCCAGGCAAATATGCCCCCAGGTGGCAATGACAATATTACCGACGAGGACTATCTCAATATCGTCGCGCATATACTGCAGGTCAACGGTGTAGACAGTGTCTTCAATGCACTCACAGCCAGTTCGGTTTTTGAGATCGCTGCAAATATCTCGCAGGTCGTCGCCCAGCGGCAGCGCCCCGAACCACCCGCACCTGTAGGGCTGACCGTTGCGGGCAACACTGAAGACTACGTACCCTTTGTGCCGCTAACACAAGCCATGCTGGAAGATCCCGATCCGGCCGATTGGCCCATGCACCGTCGCAACCATTACGCCCATAGTTACAGCCCGCTTGATCAGATCAATACCGAGAATGTGGGCAACCTGACCCTTGAATGGGTGTGGAACATGCACGAAGGCGATTCGGAACCAGCACCACTGGTCTACAACGGCATCGTCTATATGATCAACCCCGGTAATGTTATTCAGGCTCTTGACGGCAAGACGGGTGAGTTAATCTGGGAGCACTGGACCGGTCCTGCCAACCGCCAGGACATGCGCAACATCGCCATGTATGAGGACAAGATCATCCAGGCGACTACCGACGCGCGCCTGGTAGCGTTAGATGCCAGAACCGGCGAACAGGTCTGGGAAAGCATCGTCGCCGACAGCAGCAAGGGCTTTTCCAATTCATCCGGTCCCATCGTCGCCGATGACAAGGTCATAGTCGGCCTGGCAGGGTGCGCACGTTACATCCCGGAAGATTGCTACATCAGCGCCTATAACGCCGATGACGGCGCGTTGTTATGGCAGTTCGAGACAATCGCGGAAATGGGCCAACCCGGCGGTGACACCTGGGGTGGACTGGATGATGTGTTCCGCGCCGGCGGTGAGACCTGGATTACCGGCAGCTACGATCCAGACCTGAAACTCACCTACTGGGGGACTGCCCAGCAGAAACCCTGGGTGCCGGTTTCACGTCACATGACCATATATGACGTGGGCCTGTATACGAATTCAACGGTGGCGGTTAATACCGATAGCGGCGAGCTGGACTGGTATTTTCAGCATGTGCCGGCCGAGGCGCTGGATCTGGATGAGGTGTTCGAACGGGTGCTGGTCAATCGAGGTGATGACAAGTACGTCTTCTCCATCGGCAAGTACGGCATCCTCTGGAAGAACGATCGCGTTACCGGCAAGTTCGAAGACTATGTTGAGACCGTTTTTCAAAATGCCTTCACCAATATCGATTCGGAAACCGGCGAAGTGACCTATCGTCAAGACATACAGAATGCTCAGCTGAATGAATGGACTTCGGCCTGCCCCTCCAGTACCGGTGGTAAGGACTGGCACTCCATGACCTACCACCCGCCATCCGGTCTCATTATTGCGCCGCTAAGTCAGACTTGTCTGGAGAATGCGGCTCGGGAAGTCGCCCTGGTGCAAGGTGGCGGAGGCTTGGCGGCCAGCCGCAAGTTCTTCGAGATGCCCGGCACCGACGGCAATCTCGGCAAGGTCGGCGCCTACAATGTAGACACCATGGAAGAAGTGTGGAGTTATCAACAACGCGCCTCTCTGCACACCGGCACGATATCCACAGCTGGTGATCTGGTATTCGTCGGCGACCTCGATCGACGCTTCAAGGCTCTGAATGTCAATAACGGTGAAATTCTTTGGGAAACCCGGCTGGGTACATCGGTACAGGGTCATCCGGTTTCTTTTGCCATCGATGGCAAGCAGTACATCATGGTGAACAGCGCGCTGGGGGGCTCCAGCCCGCGCACAGTTCCAGGTGTCATCGCTACTGAAATTACCTATCCACGTTGGGGAAATGCAATTTACGTATTTAGCTTACCGGACTAGTGTGCGGCCAGTCGTCCCGACCAGAGGTTTAGGAAATGAAAATGACAAGATTAATAACATCAATATCATTAATCATCTTACTGACTGCCTGCGGTGGTGAATCCGACGGCGGAGACGGCGCGGGAGGTGCTGTCGCGAGTGGTGCTGCGCTGACAGCGAGTGTAGCACCCACCGAGAGCTTCGCCAGCCAGGCCAGTGCAGGAGCTCAGGCCTATGGCAGCAATTGTGCCGACTGCCATGGAGCCAACCTGGAAGGCAGTGCCCTCGGCCCGATTCTCAGCGGCGAGTCTTTCTTCGGGACATGGGGCTTGCAGTCACCAACGGATTTCTATAACTACATTCGTGCCAACATGCCTCCCGGGGAGAATGAAGGCATCAGCGATGCGGATTATTTCAATATTGTCGCGCATGTCATGCGCACCAATGGTGTTGCCGACACCAATCCGCTTCTGACGGCTGATGCCGATTACCCGCTGGCCACGAATATTCCCGGCGCAGCCGCGTTGATCGCTCAACAGAGTGGCGGCCAGTCCGAATCACCGACCGGCGTTATCCGCCCTGGAACCGTTGCTAACTTTACTCCCATTACCGATGCCATGCTGCGAGATCCTGATCCAGCTGACTGGCCGATGATTCGCCGCAGCTATGACGCCCACAGCTACAGCCCATTGGATCAAATCAACACAGCTAATGTTGGCGACTTACAGCTGGAGTGGGTATGGAGCATGCACGATGGAGATTCAGAACCCTCACCGCTGGTCTATGGTGGTGTTATCTATCTGATAAATACCAGCAACATCATCCAGGCACTGGATGGCAAAACAGGCGAATTGATCTGGGAGCATCATGCCGGACCAGCAGACAGCGAAGACATGCGTAACATCGCCATCTACAACGACAAGATTATTCATGCCACTACCGATGCTCGACTGATCGCACTCGATGCACGTACCGGCGAGCCGGTATGGGAGACTCAGATAGCGGACAACAGCCGTGGCTTCGAAAACTCCAGCGGCCCGATCATAGCCGACGGGAAGGTGATCCAGGGTCTGGCTGGCTGCTCGCGGTATATCGAGGATGACTGCTTTATCAGTGCCCACGACGCTAACACCGGGGAACTGGAGTGGAGATTCGTCACTGTGGCCGAGTCCAGCGAACCCGGCGGCAATACCTGGGGCGATATCGATGATCTGTTCCGTGCCGGTGGTGAAACCTGGATTACCGGCAGCTACGACCCGGAATTGAACCTAACCTATTGGGGAACCGCACAACAAAAACCCTGGATGCCGGCCTCACGCTCGCTGTCAATTTATGATGCCGGCCTGTTCACCAACTCCACCGTAGCAATCAACGTGGACAACGGTGAACTGGTTTGGTATTTCCAGCACGTGCCGGCCGAGGCATTGGATCTGGATGAGGTTTTCGAACGTGTGCTGATCGACCGTGGCGACGACAAGCTGGTGTTTTCGGTCGGCAAGCACGGCATACTGTGGAAACACGATCGCGTCAGCGGCGAGTTTATCTCTCATCTGGAGACCGTGTTTCAGAATGCCTTCACCAATATCGATGCGAATACCGGTGAGGTGACTTACCGCCAGGACATACAGAACGCCCAGATCGATCAATGGATCTCGGTGTGCCCTTCCACCGCCGGTGGTAAAGACTGGCATTCGATGACTTACCATGAACCCACTGCCAACCTGATTATGCCTTTGAGCCAGTCGTGCCTGGAAATCGCCGCGCGCGAAGTGCCCCTGGTACCAGGTGCCGGTGGAACTGCCGCTAATCGTCGCTGGTTCGAAATGCCGGGCTCCGATGGCAACATGGGTAAACTGGCGTCCTACAACGTGGACACCATGACGGAAAGCTGGAGTTTTGAACAGCGTGCCGCCTTTCTCACCGGGACTATATCGACGGCTGGCAATCTGGTGTTCGTGGGGGATCTCGACCGCCGCTTCCGTGCCTTCGATGCCCGCAATGGCGAGATTCTCTGGGAGACTCGCCTGGGAACTTCTGTCCAGGGTCACCCGGTCACGTTTGCCATTGAGGGCAAGCAGTACATCGCCGTGACAACGGCAATGGGTGCTCGCGGCGTCAGCCCCCGCACGGTGCCACGAGTAGTCGCTCCGAATATACGTCATCCAAGCAACGGCAATGCGCTCTACGTCTTCAGTCTTCCTGCCGGGCAATGAACGAGAGAACTATTGGAGTCGGTGAGGCAAATGGAGTCAGAGTGTTGCCAGCATGCTGAACTTGCTGGCGTGTGAGGATCGGGAGTTGTTGCCATAGCTCAAGTGTCAGAACTAGGGGGACACCTAAAAAAATAATAAGCTAACACGGAGTAGCAGTACTGCCTTTGTCATCGGTTTAGACTTTTCGTACTTTGCTTAGGGATGGTGCCTAGGGATGGTGCCTAGGGCGGGCACTGTAGCCGATCTCACTCAATAAGACCATCGACTTCTAGCAAATCAGCCATGGCGAACACGATTCTATTCAAGTGTTGATTTAGGTACTTCAGTAAGCATCCATTCAAACTAAATGTTGGGGAATCTCGGATCGTAAGGCGCCATACCCAGAGACTGGCGCCCACGCTTTCTTAATAAGTCAGCCGCTGCTGGTGTACATTCAGAAATTGTGAAACGTGCTCCTACTATAATTGCTTGCCGAACTACTTCATCGATTATTAGGCTATGAAGACCCCTTCGCGTCATGTCGGGCCTAACCACTGTGTGTTCTGGAATCCCGACTGCCCCTTCCAATCTTATTCCGGCATTTTTGTAATAATCCCCGTGATGTGTAGAGTAAATATCGGGATAGCTTGCAAAACGAGTAGAGGCAACTAATTCATCCTTTAATTCAATGACAATTTGAATGGCGGTCTGGTCCACATCTTCCAGGCATTTCTGCTCGGGAAAAAGCGAAGGGTCAATCATGTTATTGGCACTCCAGACCTCAAAACGGAATCGTGCAAGCTTATCCAACCACTCGTTTCCTTCCACGATGCTTATTTTGAAATCAAGACTCATCAATCCGGTTCCGGGGCTAATTCGGAGATAAAATTTTGAAATTTTCGGCCTTGTTGGGTATAAGAAGGATAAAAGCTATGCCTATTCAAGTCACGCCTTCTTTTCCGGGAAATGCGGGAGTAACTATTGAGCAACAAAGACCCCTACACCCAGACATTCACAGTGCGAGGCTCAAAATACGATGAAGCTATGAAACTCGTTCCTGATTCACGACGAGAAGAGTTCATGGCAGCGGTCGAAGAGCTATCCTCACTAGAAGGAGGACGTGTTCTGGATGTACCTGCCGGCGGAGGATAATTGCAAAAATACCTGCCGCCCCGTTTTGACTATCAACCCTTCGAACCGGTGAAGGCATTTAACAATACTACGACTTACAATCATGACTCGGGATTACTACCATTTCCCCAGTTGTCCTGTTCAGTTGATGCTATCTTAAGCGTGGCGGGCATACACCATTTTAGCAACAAAAAGCCCTTGTTTATTGAAATGGCTCGAGTTACCAAACCAGGGGGTAGACTTGTCCTGGCCGATGTACACTGTAAATCGCTGGTTGCGTCTTTCCTGGACGGTTATATAGATAGGAACAACAGCACAGGACATCACGGGTATTATTTGGGTGAAGACACATTGGAGGAACTCGAAAGCTGTGGCTGGAATGTTGCTTCGGCGCGCAGAAAGCACTATCACTGGAATTTCACTTCTTTAAAGCAAATGGCGCGGTTCTGTGAGTTACTGTTCGATATCAACCGTGCTGACACCAGTCAGATCAGGGTACAACTGGAAGATGAACTCGGGGTTGATATGGCGTCAGGTGGAGTAGGACTACGATGGGATTTGTACGTCATTTCGGCAAGCAAAAACTCCCAAGCATGAAATATTCAATTCCAATTGAGTTAAATGTTTGCACCGGATTGTTCAATGGTCCTGCGCGCCCAGTTCAGGAGAATCAGGGGTCTTTTCTAATAGAAATCAGCAAGTTTTGGCACACTTCACAGACAGTTGCATCCGTGCATAACGTTGCAACCAGTCCACGTAATCTCCTGCCAATTGATCACACGATCGTGGCCACGGTAGCTCCGCCCCTTTCAACGGTTGAGCCAACCGGTTGGCAGCCGTCGACACGAACACCCCATTCATCGACTGGCAAACCATTGGGGCTACCGATGTCTCCAGCGCCGGCCATAGACAGCCAGGCATCGGTGAAGCACTAACCGAGGGAGGGATCTTTCTTACGGTAGTCCATGTGCCCGTAAATCTTCTGACCATCAATTTCTCCAACATCATTAAAAGCGATTGAAGAGGCATTGAGCAGCATACGGTCATACATGGAGTTGATATTATGCGAGTGGATTTTGTGGGGATATCTCAGACTCTGACCCCATTTATCCATTTATCCAATTTTCTACAAGCACGGGGGAAGTCATGGCGAAGCGCTATGAAAAACTGTCCGATGATCTCATCGCCTTTATCGAACAGCAGAAAATCTATTTCGTCGGTACAGCTGCCAATGATGGCACCATCAACATCTCGCCCAAGGGATTCGATTCACTGCGCGTATTGAATCCAAATCGCATCGTGTGGTTAAACATCACCGGCAGCGGTAATGAAACCGCAACACATTTGCAACAGAATGACCGCATGACTATCATGTTCTGTGCCTTCGATGGCACGCCGAAGATTCTGAGATTGTATGGCAAGGCGCAGGCAGTGCATCCACGTGATCCGCAATGGGACGAACTGTCGGCACTGTTTGATCCTCACCCCACCGCGCGGCAATACGTAGATTTCGCCATCAAAATGGCACAGACATCCTGTGGCTTCGGTGTACCTTTTTATGATTACAAGGAACAGCGAGACAACATGGACAAATGGATCGCAGCCAAAACTGAAAGCGGTGTGGGAATTGAAAACTACTGGCGTGAAAGAAATTCGGCGAGCCTGGACGGACTGCCAACAAATATATTGGAGGAGGAATAGCATCATGGGCGATGACAACAATGATGTAAGTCAGGAAGTCTCCGTCGAGGATAAACCCTCCAACATCGGGCACATCGAGTGGATGGATCTTACAGTGGTCGATGCCTCAAGGGTCAGGGATTTCTATTGTTCTGTAGTCGGCTGGGATAACAGTGAAGTCGACATGGATACTTACAGTGACTTTAATATCAACTTGCCCGGCAGCTTCGACACGGTGGCAGGTGTGTGTCATGCCCGCGGCAGTAATGCGAATCTACCCAGCCAATGGTTGATCTATGTACGAGTCGCAGATGTCAAAGACAGCGCTGAAAAATGCCAGAAACTGGGTGGCAAGGTGTTGGACGGACCACGGCGCATGGCGGGCAGCAATTTCTGTGTCATCGAAGATCCAGCCGGCGCCGTAATGGCACTCATGTCAGACTGAGCCAATGACTATACTAATAGGTAGCTGCCATTGCGGCGCTGTAGAGTTTGAGGTGGATGCCCCCGAGGGCCTGCATGGGCTGAGGCGCTGCAACTGTTCCTTGTGTCGCAAGAAAGCTGCGACGATGGCCACCGCTCGGTTGACGGAACTGACAATCACCAGGGGTGAAGATCAGTTGAGCCTTTACCAATGGAACACTAAGATCGCCAAGCATTACTTTTGTTCCGCATGCGGTATCTACACACATCACCAACGTCGCAAGGCTTCTGATGAGTATGGATTCAATGTCGCCTGTATTGAGGACATCGATCTCACCACACTGGGCGACATCCCGATGACGGACGGGCTGGATCTTTCGGTTGTAGGAGAGGACTAGTGAATGAGGGTCGTCGGTAATCACTACCAAATGAGAGTCGTCGGTGATCACTACCACATGTATTCATAGGACTCCGTTTCCCAAAATAGAGAGGTGTTGCTGCCAATGAATTTTGGCAAAATTTTGTTGAATCAATACCGGTCGCGCCCACTCTGGATGAATGGCCTGCTATTTTATTGTGCCTACATGACATTCATCTATGTGCCTTGGGATATATTCCTCAAGCCCCTCGCGGAAGACCAGGAAGTCTGGTTCGGTATCATGTTCACCGGCTGGGCTGCCAAGGGCGGAGCAGTCTTGCACTGGCTGGTTTATGGCGCCGGTACCTATGGTTTCATAAAGATGAAATCCTGGATGCATCCCTGGGTGGAAGCCTATGTACTGCAGATCGCCTTCAGTATGTTCATCTGGAGCTATTTGAATTCGGAAGACAGCATTTCAGGTATAGTCGGGGGGTTGGTGTCTGCAGCACTGTTTTTTGGACTCGCTGCCCTATTGTGGCGAGCAAGACTGCGCTTCACCGACTGATATGTTTAAGTCTCTTGCTGCTTGCATCGGCCTTTTTGTTACTCTTCCAGGCTTGAGTTGTGCCTTGTATGCACAGGAGCAGCCGCCCTATATTTATGTGCTCGGTGTCGCCCAGGACGCCGGATATCCCCAAGCAGGCTGTTACGACCCACATTGCCTACCCGGATGGGAAGATCTGTCGCTGAGGCGTGGTGCAACTTCAATTGCCGTCATCGATTCAACCGCCGGTCAAAAATTCCTCTTTGAAGCGACACCCAACCTGTCTGAACAGCTTTTCACACTACAAACCATTGCTCCAGATTCAAGCTTCGAGCTGACAGGTGTATTCCTGACTCACGCACACATTGGTCACTATGCCGGTCTGATGTTCTTCGGCCACGAAGCGATGAACGCGTCTTCAATCCCAGTCTACGCTATGCCACGCATGCAACAATTCCTTGCAAACAACGGCCCCTGGAGCCAACTGCTCAGCCTGGAGAACATCAAATTATTTCAATTGCAGGATAGATCCACACAACAATTTGAGAATGTCGACGTGACTCCATTCCTGGTTCCCCATCGTGACGAATATTCCGAAACGGTGGGCTATCGTATCGAGGGACCAAACAAGACAGCAGTTTTTATCCCCGACATCAACAAATGGTCAGCCTGGAACACTGACATTGCCGAGCTCATCGAAAGCGTAGACTACGCACTACTGGATGCAACTTTCTACGCAGATGGCGAACTGGGTAATCGCGATATGTCGCAGATACCCCACCCTTTCGTGGTTGAAAGCATGGAACTGTTCGCAGACCTTTCATCAGAAAACAAAAATAAAGTGTGGTTCATCCACTTCAATCACAGCAATCCCTTGTTGAACGAGAACAGCGATGAATCTGCAATCGTCAGCTCCCGGGGATTCAATATTGCACACGAAGCAGTGAAGCTTCCCCTTTAATAGGGGTATAGCATTGCATTCAGTTGGTAGGGTTGATGCCTGATGGACTATTAGCCCAATTAAGACAGCAAGATTATGTTGTAAGTGGCCAATAGTTTGGGTTGTCGGGAAAAAGGTGCCGGATTCTCTACTACTCATTGGAAGCAAATCTCTGATTGGGGTTGTTTGAATATGAAACTCATCTATAAACACGACAATATCGCAATATTGCATTCAGCCAAGAATGTGCTGGCGCTCAATGACATTGAATCCTTTGTTAAAGACGAACATGGAAGTACCATGAGTGCGAGATTCGGCATCTCCAATATGTTTCATGAGCTTTGGTTAACACACGATCAGGACTTTGAAAAAGCATCCACCATTATTGAAAATGAAATTGAAAACCCTGAGCCCAAAGCCTCATGGGTTTGCGTTGAGTGCAACGAAGAGAATGATGGCAGCTTCGACGCCTGCTGGAACTGTCAGAATGTTCATGCCAGCAAGTAACAAATAAAGGGATCGGTCAAAAAAAGGGGTCGGAGGGAATATAACTGCCACCAGACTGACTCACTAGGGAAGCTGTTCACTGGTGGCATATTCTCCGAGGGGAGCAACTAGTTGAATTTTGTAATTATGCTATTTGGAGCCGTCCTGGTAATAATTGCGATAATTCTACTTATAAAACCTGAAATCGGCTTTGATTTCGCGCGCAAACATTTTCTGTCCAAGGGCTTTCAATATGGAGGTAGCGTGTTTAGTGTAGCGCTGGCGGCACCGTTCTATTTTGCTTCTGCAACGTCAAATTTTCCTGCGCTGCTTGAGATCTTCGCGTTATTTTCCCTAGCTGGCGGAGTAATCTGCATTGTGCTTCCTCCGGAAGATTTCAGAAGCATCATATCCTGGGAGCTTAGAGTTTTTGTTCCTTATGGACGCGTTCTGGGTATCTGGTATGGGCTAATTGGTGGTTTTCTTATCTACGCCGTGAGTTAGACGGGTGAATCTTCAAGGACACATACAATTTCAGCCGATTGATTTACCTCACGAAATTGGCATCTTTACGGCTCCTGAAAATAGACTAGCTTTACAAACAAGCCAGACAGGAATACCTTTTCACCGGTAGAAAATACCCTGTGGACTTGTACGTATTCCCACAGAACTTAGGAGACTCATCATGTTCAAAATAAACCAGAAGACGGTTTTTACAGCCTTGCTAGGTTTATCATTTTCCCTCATTTCCAGTTCCGGACTGGCCCAATCCTCTGACAGGCCCGATTTGTCGGGGATTTGGACCAACGCCTCGCGGACTTCCCTGACCCGGCCGAGAGGTGTCGAGACTCTCGTTGTTTCCGGTGAACAGGCCACACAGATCGTGCAACGCATGGGGATCGCCGGAATATCCGCTGATAATGTGGCAGAGGGCCCGACTATCGACCCAGAAACCGGCGCTCCACCGGCTGGAGGTCAGGATTTTGGTCTACGCGGTTACAACCTGTTCTGGACTGACCCGGGTTCTTCACTGGCCCTGGTGAAGGGCGAATTTCGGACATCTTATATTGTGAATCCGGAAAATGGTCAGATCCCTAGGCTAGCCAATCCTAGCTATGACTTGCAGCGTCCCCAATACGGTGCTCGTTACTTAACCGGCGTTGCCGACGCCTCTGGTCCTGAAGCCGTTCCCATCGCGGAGCGCTGCCTGATTGGTTTCGGCAATACGGCAGGTCCGGGCATGATGGGCACGCTGTATAACAGCTCCTATCAGTTCGTTCAGACCGACGACTACGTGATGATTAATGTAGAGATGGTGCATGACTCCCGGATTGTTCCCATCTTTGCTTCTCCAGAAGAGGCGCGTGCCAATCGCCGACCGGCTGTCTTGAACCAGTGGCTGGGCGACTCAGTTGGTTGGTACGAAGACGGCACGCTTGTCATCGAAACCGCCAATATCAATCCTCTGCAGATGGGAGAGAGTTCGGTGCCAATCTCTCCCGAAGGCAGGATCACGGAACGCTTCAGCCGCTACGCTGACAATGAGATTCTTTACCGCTTCACTGTGGATGATTCCAATCTCTACCGTCAGCCATGGACAGCAGAACTGAGCTACTATCCGCTGGAAGGTCAAATCTATGAATACGCCTGCCACGAAGGAAATTACGCATTGCCAGGAATTCTAGCTGGTGCCCGACGCCAGGAAGCCGAAGAGGCGGCGGCCAGAAGATAGATTTATCGGCCGGCGATTCAAAAAGTAAGCAAGGGTAACCTACGCGAGTCATCTTGCCGGGTTTCCTTGCTTTTCTTTTTGGGCGTTGCGATTTCCAATTGCCATCCCACCAATTTCTAAGTCGACGTACAAATCCTCGAAGGGACAACGCTGAGCAAAGTGCCGACTCACAATGTCTAAACTTTCTATTCAAAAAATGACTATACGCTTCGCTCAGCCCGAAGATGCCGAACAGATAAAGTCTGTGATACTGTGCGCTGGCGAAACAGGTCGAGAAGATTTTGACGAAACAGGATGGACTCGATTTATAGCCCTCACCCAAATAGAACCCATTAGGGATCGAATCCAGAATAGCGAGTACCTGACGCTCTGCTATTTTAATGAGAAAGTTATAGTGGGACTTATCGCAATTCATAAGCTACAAACGATCGATCAGCTTTTTGTCATTCCGGAAAAAAGACGACAAGGTATCGCACTCGAACTTTGGAATACCGCCAAAGCAATTTGCATTGAGCGTGGTAACAAAGCACCGTCCCGGGTTAAATCGTCCACGCAGGCAGTGCCCGTGTACGAAAGTTTTGGATTTCGAGTGACTGGTCCAAAAGAAACGCAGGATGGAGTTTCATTCACTTCGATGGAAATGGAACTCTAATACAGCAGGCCATCAACCAGGCTTTCTTGCCAGGAACGCATAGCCATATACGCCGAATTGCCTGGCATTGGTCTCTCCCGAGGCACCACCGAAGGTATCCACTGGCGGTCCAATCTGCACATCCTCAAACCCGGAGTCGAGAAGCATCTTTTCCCAGCCTGCACACGGCAGGCCGCCGGCAATTCAGCTGGTCCAGAGATCGATGTTGTTGATCGCCGATTGTGGCACGGGTTCACTGTTGGCGATATCGGCGAACTGAAGATGCCCGCCCGGTTTTAGTACCCTGAAAATCTCAGCGAATGCTCGTTGCTTGTCACTGCAGAGGTTGATAACCCCGTTGCTGATGACGACGTCTGCCCAAGCATCTTGCAGCGGCAACTCTTCCAGTAAGCCTTCCCGTATGTCGATATTGTCAGCACCTAACGCTACTGCCGTGGCGCGTGACTTGGTCAACATTTCCTCTGTCATGTCCACGCCGACAACCTGACCCTGATCTCCGACGAGTGTAGCGGCAACAAAACAATCGAACCCGGAACCAGATCCGGCATCGACAATTTTTTCACCCTGTTGCAACGCTCTAAGTGAGAAGGGATTACCCACACCGGCGAACGATTCCACTGCCGCATCAGAAAGACTGTCGGTTATCGCCGAATCGTAACCCAGTCGTGCTGCTAAGGGTCTGCCGGTATGAAAATGGTATTCGGCATCTGGTGCGACTGCCACAGCCCTGTACTTTTCTTTGACCTGCGCCCTGAGCTCATCGGAATTTACCTGACTCTCTTCTTGCACGGCTTTCTCCTTTCACAATCTTGTAAGGCATGGGGGGAATTCGTTGTACCTTGACGCATAAAGGTTTCGGGATCAATGCAATATTTGCCCCATCCGTTCCAACTCGGTTAACAGACAGCGCGGAAGAGTTAGCCTGCCTGCGAGCGATAAGACATGCAAGTGAAGTAGATAGGGTCTATTTGGTAACGATCTGGCTTCTACTACGTTTTTCATTTATCAAGTTGGCCAGGATTATTACAATACAGAATACTCCCAGACCCAGCAGCGTAGGTGTTCTGCCGATTTGAGAAGCTTGCCCATCGCGAACACCGCAAGAATCTCAGCGAGTGCCGCCAGACGCTTTAGAAACATGAAATCTCTCCTCCGATATACTTTTACTCCCAGACGTATTAGTTTAGGAATTGGTTACTTCGCTGTTGTTCTGAACAGAAGTGACTCGTCCTGTAGCGATTCTATTACACTGTTGGAGGTTTGAATGAATAAACAAAATTTGTCCCGGCGTCAATTTCTCGGTAGCAGTTCAGCCGCAGGATTGGCGATTGCATCCGGTCTTGGGGTCACACAATCTGCTAACGCCCATGTGGTAGAAATAAATGCCATCAGCCCCACTCAAGAACAACTGCAGGAATTCCTGGCCCTGCCGGAGCAGCCGGTAGTCATGGTGAATCTGCTCAAGTTCAAGGCAGACGGTGGCGCTGCCGAGTATGCGAAGTATTCCGCCGGTGTTGGCCCATTGCTGGAAAAAGTCGGCGCGCGAATCATCTTCTCCAGCACCACTGCCATGTGCTTTCTCGGCAATGGGGATTGGGACGCTATCGCTCTGGTGGAATACCCGCGCCCCGCGGCATTGCTGCAGATGTCTTCTTCGCCGGAATATCAGGCTATCGCGGGTTTTCGGCAAGACGGACTGGCAGGTCAGATCAATTACGCTGTCTGGCAAAACGCCTGAATACGGAGCCGCAATGATCGATAGAATCGCAGCAGGTCAGACGGACCTGGTGCCCGAGTTCCTCGCCTCGGGCACCCCGGCGAACTGATTACCAATCGAATCGCAAACCCTCACCACTCATTCAGATTATTCAGCTTCTGTTCATACTGCCTGTGTATCATCACAATGGAGTCAATTTGCAAGTTGTTCAGAGACTAATAGATTAGAAGTAGGTGGTGTTATGAAAAAACTGATATTGAGTTTATCTGTAATTGCGGTGCTGGTTATCAGTCAATCGGCATCTGCCGATAGTCGTTACGGCAGACGTGGCTACAGTGGCTATTATGGCGACTATGGGAACTATTACCCCTCCCGATACAACTCCTACAATTATGGCTATCGTCGCAGTGGCAGCTATTTCGATTTCGGCTATGGAGGCTACTACCCGCGGTATCGACGCCGGCACTACGATTCCGGTGCCTTCGTAGGTGGCTTGGTACTGGGTTCACTGCTGAGCTATCCACGTTATTCCAGGCGCTATGACAGAGTGACTTACACGCGCCCGGTCACACGTACACGGGAAGTGGTTTACGTGAAGAATCGTACCTCCGGCAGTAGTACTCCTGTAGCTTCCGGTCGACGCCTGTTACGCGACCTGGAAGGTAACTGTTTCGAGCGCAACGTGGATAAAGATGGCAATGAAATCCGCATCCAGCTCGAAGCCTCGGAGTGCAGTTTCTAGACTTTCTCAATCCAAGACTCGCCACAAGATGCCCCGCCAGTGCCCGGTGGACTAATTTCGGTCCTGCCTATTACATTGCGTCACTTTTTGTAATAACTTGTCCCTACAACAAGCGGGGAGCTGAGCTGGTAAATCGACACAGCTCAAATGGTGAGTACCTACCGGGTTCTCCATTTATTACATAAGCAGAATCTCAATGCGTGAAAGCCCTCACTCATGTTTTAACCATCGACTAGATGTGTAGATCGAGTAAATGAAAACAATAAAAGGTCCGGCAATCTTTCTGGCACAGTTTGCTGCTGACGAATGCCCTTTCAATTCACTGGATGAGATTGGCGCCTGGGCTGCGAAGCTTGGCTTCAAGGGCGTACAAATACCCAGCTGGGACGAACGTCTCATCGATCTGAAAAAGGCAGCAGAAAGCCAGGACTATTGCGACGAAGTCAAAGGAGTACTGGCGCAGCATGGCATCGAGATAACCGAGCTCTCCACCCATCTGCAGGGCCAGTTGGTGGCAGTGCACCCAGCCTACGACGAGATGTTTGATGGCTTCGCTGCAGCGGAAGTCCGCGGTAATCCTAAGGCACGCACCGAGTGGGCGAAGCAACAGATGCTGAATGCTGCCAAGGCATCACAACAGTTGGGATTAACAACTCACGCCAGTTTTTCCGGTGCTCTGGCCTGGCCCTATTTCTATCCCTGGCCACAGCGTCCGCCGGGCCTCGTGGAAACCGCCTTCGATGAACTGGCCAGGCGCTGGCTACCTATTCTCGATGCCTTCGATGCAAACGGCGTGGATATCGGCTTCGAGATTCATCCCGGCGAAGACCTGCATGATGGAATCAGCTTTGAGATGTTTCTCGAGCGCGTTAACAATCATAGGCGTTGCAATATCCTGTTTGACCCCAGCCACTTCGTGCTGCAACAACTGGATTACCTCGGCTTCATGGACGAGTACCGGGATCGCATCAAACTGGTCCACATTAAAGACGCCGAGTTTAATCCCACCGCCAAGCAAGGCGTGTACGGCGGGTATCAATCCTGGGTGGATCGCGCCGGTCGCTTTCGTTCGCTGGGCGACGGTCAGGTAGACTTCAAGGGCATTTTTTCGAAGCTCGCCAGTCACGATTTCGAAGGCTGGGCGGTACTCGAATGGGAATGCTGCCTGAAGCATCAAGAAGATGGAGCAAGCCAAGGCGCAGCATTCATCAACGAACACATTATCCGGGTGGCAGACAAGGCATTCGATGATTTTGCCGATGGCGGTACCGACCAAGCCGCAAATAGACGCATCCTGGGGATTGAATGAGCAGCGCCAAGATTCGACTGGGAATGGTTGGCGGTGGTCAGGGCGCCTTCATCGGCGAAGTCCATCGTATCGCGGCTCGCCTGGATAATCGCTTCGAACTGGTTGCCGGTGCACTAAGCAGCGACCCGCAGCGCGCCACGGACTCAGCGGCGGAATTGGGTATCGATCCCAAACGCAGCTATGCCAGTTTCGAGGAGATGGCATCGAGGGAGGGCAAATTAAAGAGCGGTATTGAAGCCGTCGCCATCGTCACTCCCAACCACCTGCACTGCGCAGCGGCGAAAGCCTTTCTCAAGGCCGGCATTCATGTCATCTGTGACAAACCACTGACCGCGAACCTGGACGATGCCGAAGCGCTGGCAACACTCGCCACTGAGAGCGGTCTGGTGTTTACCGTCACTTATAACTACAGCGGCTATCCCATGGTGCGCCAGGCACGTCAGATGGTAGCGGCGGGCAAGCTGGGCAATATCCGTATTATCCAGATCGAGTATGCCCAAGACTGGCTGGCAACTAACATCGAGGCCAGTGGCCAGAAGCAGGCCACCTGGCGTACAGATCCCGACCAGGCCGGTGCTGGCGGCTCCATCGGCGATATCGGTACCCATGCATTCCACCTGGCCGAGTTCGTCAGCGGCTTGAAAGCCAAGTCGCTGCTCGCCGATCTGGATGCCTTTGTTGTGGGTCGTAGTCTGGATGACAATGCCAACATCCTGCTGCATTACAGCAATGGCGCCAAAGGCATGTTGTGGTGCAGCCAGGTCGCCAGCGGCAAGGAAAATGGGCTGCAACTCAGATTCTACGGCAGCAGAGGGGGATTGCAGTGGTCACAGGAAGATCCTAACTACCTGCAATACACTCCCCTGGGCGAAGCGCGCCAGACGCTTACCCGGGGTGGATCGAGCGTAGGTGAATCGGCCGCGGCGGCCACCCGCATACCGGCAGGTCATCCGGAAGGATTCCTGGAAGGCTTCGCCAATCTCTACCGGGAGACTGCCGACCTGATCGAGGCACACCGTCAGGGAGATAGTACCGAATCACTGGTACCGACAGTGTCCGATGGACTGCGCGGCATGCGCTTTATAGAGAAGGCCGTGGCTTCCAATCAGGCGGGATCGATCTGGCAGAGCCTGGAAAAATAATCCGATTAAGATACACTGGACTTCCAGTTCTTACCGTCGAAGGAGAAGAACAACGATGCGCAAACAATTTCAATCTCCCCGCCAATCCCGTCGGGATTTTCTCAAGCAAGCTGCCGTGGTCAGTGCCATCGCCGCCAGCCCGCTGGGTCTGGCTTCCGCCCAGGGCCGTCGTGTCGAGAATATCGGCCTGCAACTCTATTCACTCAGAGCCGAGATGGCAGAGGACTTCGAAGGCACCCTCGAACAACTGGCGGAGCTGGGATTCAAGGAAATCGAATTTGCCGGTTACCACGGCAAGTCCGCAGCGGAAGTTCGACGTCTACTCGATGGTTTCGGGATGACTTCACCGGCGGCTCACATCCAGTTAGGCGCCATTCGCAACGATCTGCAGCAGGAAATCGAAACCGCCACGACTCTCGGACAAAAGTACATAGTTCTTCCCTCCATACCGGGAGATGAGAGGACTCTCGAACATTACGAGCGCCACGCCGACATGCTAAATCGTGCCGGTGAACAGACCAGACAAGCCGGTATCCAAATGGGTTACCACAATCACGATTTCGAATTCGTGGTGCAGGAGAGGGGCAAGATCGGCTATGACTACCTGACGACTCTGACCGAGCCAGATCTGGTTGCCTTCGAGATGGACCTGTTCTGGATCATTAATGCTGGCCATGATCCAATTCCTTACTTCAATCAGTTCCCCGGCCGCTTCCCGATGCTGCATGTCAAAGACAGAACTGCCGAAGGCCAGATGGCGGACGTGGGTAGAGGCGTGATTGATTTTACCGACATCTTCAGCCACGCCGACAGCGCCGGCTTCAAGCACTACCTCATCGAACATGACTTCCCCACCGACGGCGTCAACTCCATCGCTTACAGTTATAACGCTGTGAACAATATCCGTTTTTAGAGAGTAACGAGGGCGCATGGCCGAGCAAGAGTATGACGTAATCATCATCGGTTCCGGCGCCGGTGGGGGCATGGCCACGCATCAGCTAGCCAATGCGGGACTGAAGGTAGCCCTGGTGGAAGCTGGCGCCTATTACGACCCGGCCGATGAGGAGCAGCGTACCCAACTCCGCTACCCCTGGGAGTCTCCTCGACGCGGTGCCAGCACCCGACTACGCCCATTCGGCGACTACAATTCCTGCATTGGCGGTTGGGAACTGGACGGCGAACCCTACACCATGAAAGACGATACCGACTTCATGTGGTGGCGTGGTCGCATGCTGGGTGGTCGCACCAATCATTGGGGTCGAATCTCGCTGCGTTTCGGCCCACTGGATTTTAAACGCAAAGACAGCGATGGGCTGGGGGACAACTGGCCGATCGGCTACGAAGACATCAAACCTTACTATGACAAGGTCGACAAGCTAATCGGCGTGTATGGCAGCAACGAAGGATTGTACAACGATCCGGATGGTTTCTTTCTTCCCGCGCCGAAACCCAGACTACATGAACTGTACTACATCGACGGTGCAAAAAAGTCTGGCGTACCAGTTTATCCGGCCCGCAAATCCATTCTCACCAAGCGCATCAACAACGATCGCGGCGTGTGCTTCTATTGTAGCCAGTGTAGCCGTGCCTGTGGCATTCACGCCGACTTCTCTTCTGGCACCGTGCTTATCTATCCTGCCATTAGAGGGGGCCAGGTAGACCTTTATACTAACTCGATGGTGAGGGAGATCATCACCGACGAGGAAGGGTTGGCGACCGGAGTGTCTTATATTAACAAAGAGGACCGCCTGGAGTATCAACTCAAGGGCCGTAGTGTCGTGCTGGCCGCGTCGGCCTGTAGTTCGGCGCGCATCCTGCTGAATTCGAGAAGCGCACAACACAGCAATGGATTAGGCAATAACAGCGATCATGTGGGCCGTTACCTGCATGATTCTACCGGCGCCAGCCGCGCGGCCTTCTTGCCGGAATTAATGGACCGCGAAATCTATAACGAAGACGGCGTCGGAGGTATGCATGTATATACTCCCTGGTGGCTGGAAGACGCCAAGCTCGATTTCACTCGTGGTTATCACCTGGAAATCGGTGGCGGCATGGGTATGCCCTCCTACGGTTTTGGTTTTGCCGTCAATCAATACAATGACTTCATTGGCGAGCGGGTCGGCGGTTACGGCAATCAGTTGCGTGATGATATCCGCAAATTCTACGGCTCACGCCTCAGTATCGCTTGCCGCGGCGAAAGCGTCCCACAGTACACAAACCGTTGTGAATTGGACCCAACCGTAGTCGATGAATGGGGAATCCCGGTGCTGCGTTTCGATTATCACTGGACGGAGCACGAGATAAATCAGGCCAGACACATGCAGGACACCATGGAAGAGTTGCTGGAAGCATCGGGTGGCATCTTGTTAGGCAGCAAGGCCGGCGCCGATCGCGACTATGGCCTCACTAAGCCCGGTGAGATTATTCATGAGGTGGGCACCACGCGTATGGGCACGGACCCGGCTACATCGGTAACCAATGAGTTCGGACAATTGCACGATGCCAGTAATGTCTTCATTGCCGATGCCGGACCGTTCGTCTCCCAGGCGGACAAGAATCCCACATGGACCATTATGGCCCTGGCATGGCGGCAGTCCGATTACCTCATCGAACAGATGACGCAAGGCAACCTGTAACAGACACTGGCGAGAGAATTCTAGAATGGACCGAAGAGAGACACTCAAGACCCTGTTCCTGGCACCACTGGCTGGCGGGATAATTGCGCGCAGCGGTCAGGCGAAGAGTGCCAGTGATGTCAGTTGGACAGCATTGCCAACCAGCTACTCTTACGGTCGCACCGAAGCAGAGCAGCAGCGGGACGCAACATTGTTTGCCGAATCCTATTTCCGCGAACATGAGTTGCTCACGATCGCCGTGCTGTGCGACATCATCCTGCCCTCGAATCACCCCAACGGCGGAGCATTGGATGCAGGCTTGCCTGACTTTGTCGAGTTTATGGTTAAAGACCGAAGCCGCTACAAGCTACCGATTCGGGGCGGCATCGCCTGGCTGGATAATTATGCTATCGAGAAATTTGCTGCCGATTTCATCACTGTTTCCGAACCACAGCGATTGGCTATTTGCGATGATATTGCCTATCCCGATATGGAGGATGCGGAATTGCAACCCGGTATCAGCTTCTTCTCGCTGATGCGTAATTTCACCATGACTGGTTACTACACTACCGAGTTGGGCTTGAAGGATCTGGGTTACGTCGGTAATACACCCAACGTCTGGGATGGCGTTCCTGAGAGAGTGCTGCAGCAACACGGCAAGCAATATGATGCCCAGTGGCTGTCAAAATGCGTGGACCAATCGCGCAAGGAAATCATTGCCGAGTGGGATGACGACGGTAATCTGACAAGCTAGGAAGCTTCAGGTACACCGATTTTCGCTGAGGATAAACCCTGACTGGCATTGGAATATTTCAGCTAGAAAGACTAACGGTCAGAGCAGGGAAAACGGGTCGTGCAGCCCGATACAAGAAACGCTACCCAAAAAAAAATGGGGCTACCCTTGTCCTAGCGGTAACCCCGTCCCTGCTTGAGAAGTCTTTATGTCGTTACGATCATTAGCGTTTAGGCTGAGCCGTTTCTCTATTGATCGTGGGACTAATAAGACCATAATCGGGGTTGAATTCAATTGACCTACATCAAGATTTTTTAAGACCGTGAAAATCTCTGCATTGCGCAGGAAATTGGAAAGTCGAGCCTGAAACTCATACCTTATTATAGTAAAGTAAATACTTTACTATATTGAGTTAATTGTTGAAGTTAATACTACATCGAGACGCAAAGCTTGCTTTTCAGGCATTTTCCAGTAGCAGCCAGGAGGAAGCTGGCAGCTTGTGATTCACTATATATAGTGGTATGGTCGCCTCTGCAACACAGCATAATGGTCTAATGTCGTATTGCAAACATCCGGACTCAGCCCCTCCACACCTCTTAAACTGTGTCCGGGTGCTCCTGGAGAATCCCGCCCTCTGCTTGATCGCTATGAGGTCAAGAGAGGGCCGGGAGACTTCTTTCCCAAACCCCGCTCCTCAGCCTGCTGAGCACTACTAATGTGGCTGCTGCTCGCACACGATAGCTGCTAAAGTAGTAAAAACACCTGCTACATAAACCAGAAGAAACACAGCCCCATGACAGACCCGATAGTTGCCGAAGAATCCAGCTGCGCCAATTGCGGTTATCCCCTGGCCTGCAATTTCTGTGGAAACTGCGGCCAGCAGAATAAGGAAGTGCGACGCCCCTTCCTGTATTTCCTGCACGAGATGCTGAGGGTGATGTTCGAACTGGACGGCCGCGCCTACCGAACTGTTTATTATCTGTTGACTAAGCCGGGTTTCCTGGCCAAGGAATACTTCGGTGGCCGACGCACTTCATACTCGCCGCCGCTGCGGCTGTTCCTGATCATCAGTATCGGATTTTTCCTGATGGTCAGTACCATGACATCCCTGCAATCCATGCAGTCGGCGTTGGTGGAAGACGCAGAAGCTACCGACGACGAGATTCCCGAGGAGGTGCTGGAGCAACTGGCCGAGGCAGGAGTGATCGTGGATCCGGACGGATTAAATCTCACTATCGATGGCTTTGAAGCAAACCCGGACGAGATTCCCGAGAATGTGATGGCGGGACTGGAAGCAGCAGGAGTAAGCGTGGACCCGGAAGGACTCAATTTCACCTTCAATGGTGAGGGGGCCACAGTAGAGGATCTGCAAGAGATACTGGATATTGTCGGGAGTATAAAGCTGCCCTTTCTTTCAGAAGAATCCAACCAGAACTTAAGCACAGTATTAGTCGCGTAGACTGAGGAGAATTTTCAAGTAGTCATGAACGATCCCCAGGGCTTCTTCCTCGACTCACAGGAATACATCACCTTCTTCATGCTGCTGATGATACCGCTGTTGGCCCTGATACAAAGACCGCTGTTCATCTTCACGCGCCATTATTACGTGAAGCATCTGGTGCTGACCCTGCACAACCATGCCTTTCTGATCTTCGCGTTCTTCCTAAGCTTGCTGGTAGGGCTGGTGGAAGATTTGGATCTGCCTTACCTGAGCGCGGCCTTCGGTTACATCGGCGGCGCGCTGGTGATCTGGATGTTTGTCTATCTCTATCTCAGCCTGAAGTTTTATTTCCAGCGTGGTTATTTTCTCACTGGGGTGATTTTCTTCACCACCAGCCTCATCTACTCCATAGTGTTGGGTATGGGGATTGCAGTGTTCGTGCTACTGCTGTTTATCCTGGGCGTTTTCCAGGATCTCTGTGGTTACGTCTTGTGCCAGACCCGTTGAGATTAGCAACAACGTGCCTAACAACGTAGCAGCAACAGACTTGAGAATTTTCGTCATATCGAATCCACTAATTTGACGAAAAAAGGACAGTCAGCAACCCCTGTCTGGGATGGCGTGCCGAACTCCTCGCCGACCGGAGCATAATTAACCTACAAACCCAACAGCCATGTCAAACGATGGAGTTTGGCATCGGGCACTCGATTCAACGGCTTACGTTTGAATCTAGTGGGATCCTGATCCCATACGTGCAAATTGCACTAGCCCCCACCGTCGTCATATCATCGGCCTGGTCGGGTCTGTCAGATAACGACTCGCTGTACTAAAAAAGGATAAGAATAATGATTGTATATGGAGTAGCCCTGCTTTCTGGGTGCCTGATTCTGGGCATGATAATCGGTGAAGCCCTCGGAATTGCCCTGAATGTTGAAGCCAACGTGGGCGGCGTCGGTATTGCCATGTTGTTTCTAGTATTGGCCAGTAACTCCGACAAATTCAAGGAAGTAACCCATGGTGCGGCAGGCAGTGGTATCCAGTTCTGGAGCGCCATGTATATACCCATCGTGGTAGCGATGGCGGCGCGGCAAAATGTCGCGGCGGCTGTAGACGGAGGTTTGCTGGCACTGGCGGCCGGTGTAGCAGCCGTTATCGTAAGTTTTGCGCTGGTGCCCATACTCAGCAAGCTTAGTGGCACCGCAACACCGCCAGAAGACAATGAAGAGCAGGGGGCGGTCTGATGGATATTCTCGAAACCGTCTTTGTTCGAAACAACCTGATCGTCGCCTTCGCCGTGGTCGGTGTCACGATCTGGATTTCCTATTTTCTAGCAGACAAGCTAACTCAGGGTCGTATTCATGGTTCGGCCATAGCAATCGCGCTGGGGCTGGTCGCCGCTTATTTCGGCGGTGTCGCCACCGGTGGAAATACCGGCCTTGCCGACGTCACACTGTTGGGCGGGATTGGCTTGATGGGCGGCGGTATGATGCGCGATTTTGCAATCGTCGCTACCGCCTATGGAGTTCACTTGAGCGAACTCAAGAAAGCCGGCATTGCCGGTGTGATCTCCATTTTTGCCGGGGTTATCGTCTCATTCATCGTTGGCGCAGCCATCGCTGTCATGTTCGGCTATACCGATCCAACTGCGATTACTACCATCGGTGCTGGCGCGGTGACCTACATCGTCGGGCCGGTCACCGGAGAAGCTATCGGCGCGAGTGATGCGGTAATAACGCTCAGCGTAGCTGCGGGGCTGGTAAAATCAATCCTGGTGATGATTGGCACTCCGTTAGTAGCACGTCACATCGGACTCAATAATCCACAGTCTGCCATGGTGTTTGGCGGACTCATGGGCACTACCAGTGGCGTGGCGGCGGGACTGGCCGCTACCGACCCCAAGTTGGTTCCCTATGGTGCCATGACCGCAACATTTTACACAGGCGTAGGTTGCTTGTTAGGGCCCTCGGTACTATTCTTCATCGTAAGCGCTATGTTTTAAAGTGAGAACAGGGGACAATAACAACGTGATGACATTTAGGCATCGGCAGAAACGCGTTAGTGCCCCCTTCCATAGACTTGAACAATGGAAGCAATAATGGCTGCAGATTCATTCCCCCAACTGATAGACGACAACGACAAGCTCGCCCTGGTAGATGGCGATAATAATTATAGCTATGGCGAGGTAAATGCGCGCATCGATCGATTCGCTACCGGCCTGTTGAATGGCCAAACCGATCTTCAAGAAGAACGCATCGCTTTCTTTATGCCTGCCAGCCTCGATTACGTGACTACCATGCATGGTGTGTGGCGAGCCGGTGGTATTGCCGTACCGCTAAACGTTGCCTCGGCAGTGGCTGAGCTGGATCATTACCTGAGCAGTGCCCGCGTCACTCGCATGATTGCCAACGACGAATACCAGGAGTCGCTTAGAGAACTCTGCGCATCACTCAATATCGAGCTGGTGTCAGTCGCTGATGTGCTTGCCGATGAAACGGTTGCGCTTCCAAGCCTCGAGCCCGACCGGCGTGCCATGATGTTGTTTACCAGCGGCACCACCAATAAACCCAAGGGAGTAGTAAGTACTCACAAGACTATCCATGCGCAGATTACCACTCTGATCGAAGCCTGGGCCTGGAGCGAGAATGACGTCATTCCCCTGTTCCTGCCGCTGCATCACATTCACGGCATCGTGAATATTCTCAGCTGTGGATTGTGGGCCGGCGCTACCGTACACCTGTTCGCCAAGTTCGATATCCCCAAAATCACCGACCAGGTTATCGCCGGCACTTACAACGTGTTCATGGCGGTACCGACTATCTATGTAAAACTGATTCAATATTTCGACAGCATCGATGCCGAACGCGTGCAGCAGATCTGCGCTGGCTTCGAACCGATGCGGCTGAATATATCCGGGTCCGCTGCCTGCCCGGTAAAGCTGTTCAAACAGTGGAGAGAGCTGACCGGGCAGATCCTGTTGGAGCGTTACGGCATGACGGAAATCGGCATGGGCATCTCCAATCCTTACCATGGCGAACGCCGCGCCGGTTGCGTGGGTCAAGCACTGCCTGGTGTAGAGGTGCAACTATTCGATGAATACGACGGGGCCATCACCGAAGAAGCGCTGCCGGGAGAGATTCGTATCAAGGGGGACAATGTGTTCCTCGAGTACTGGGATAACGAAAAAGCCACCCGCGAATCATTCAAGGACGGCTGGTTCTGCACCGGTGACGTAGCTGTTGTGGAAGACGGCTATTACCGCATCATGGGTCGTTCTTCGGTGGACATCATCAAGTCCGGTGGATACAAACTCTCGGCTCTGGAGATCGAGGGCGTGTTACTGAACCACGACGCTATCGGCGAAGTAGCGGTAATCGGTGTCGAAGATGAAACCTGGGGCGAATCGGTTACTGCCGTGATCGCCCTGGTCGAAGGCGCCGAACTAGATTACGACTCGCTGAAGCAATGGTGTAATGGCAAGATGTCCTCCTATAAGATTCCCAAGGCCATCAAGATCATCGATGAGCTGCCCAGAAACGCGATGGGAAAAGTAACCAAACCGGCTTTGAAGGAAATGTTATAAATACAGTTAGGGTGCTGGGCTCCAGAGCCCGACACTTCTATAATTGATTACTCTACCTGTGTTGTAGTGACCGGTCCCCAGCCTCGGATTTCCACTATGGCCGGGACGTTTTTCGCCGCATCATAGTGAATTGCACCAGCCGGATGTACCATGAATCCGCCTCTGGGAATCGCCAGAGTTTCGTCGAGATCCTTGCTGGCATCCATGCCGGTATACCAGATCCCTTCGATGACTGTGACGAATCGATCCTGGTCGTGGTGATGGGGATTGGTGGAGGCACCGGCCGGGAACCGCACCCGGATAATGTAGAGCCCCTCTTCCGATGGGTTGCCATAGAGCACCCGCGACTGCAGTCGATCTGAGCTTTCATCCCACTCGATAGCAAAATCCAGCTCGCCATTCTGGATGATAGTGAAGCCATTAATCTCGGTGGCAAAACTGATCGGCATAATGAAAAGTATGAGGCAGAGTAAATAACGAAGTTTCAACAACATGAGTGTGTCCTATCGGGCGGGAATGCATCAATCACCCGCATTTTAAAGAGTTTCAGAAGAAGCAGACAATAGCATATCGACTGGGCATTCAAAATGGCTTCAGAGCTTCACCAGCCCCTGCCAGCCCTACAATTTGTAATAGCTTAAGCCCTGATCCAACTCAGCAAAAGACAGCCTCTTCGGCTCAAAATGCTGAGTCAAGGCTCTACAGTCTTGCTAACATGTCGAGCCAGGGGAAATAGCCCTATCCCTATTTTCCTACACGCTATAAAATGCGCCACTGGTTATGAATTGAAGATGAGTTCCCCTCTCCGTTGAAGACAGCGTTTCTAGGCAAGACCCTCTCTGGCCCCTTCACCATCCCTTCAGGAATAGTAAGCTGCTCTGCCAGCATAATTCAGCGTGTGTTCGATACCATACCGGAAGTTGGCGTGCTGACCACCAAGAGCATCGGACCCCAGCCGCGCCTGGGATATCGTGAGCCCATTCTCACCCAGACTGAACCGGGTAGCCTCGGCAATGCGGTAGGACTCACCAATCCTGGCGCCGAGCGTGCGGCGGAAATGATGTCCAGGCTCGACATTCCCGAAGATCGCTTCCTGCTGATTTCGATCTTCGGCGGCAGCGTAGAGGAATATGTCGCGGTAGCCAAGCTGCTGGCACCCCACGGCGATGGCTTGGAGTTGAATCTGTCATGTCCCCATGCCAAGGGCTATGGGATGGCGATGGGACAGGATCCGGACCTGGTCAGGGAAATAGTTAGCACCGTGAAGGCAGCCGTGAGCATCCCGGTGGTTCCCAAGCTCACACCCAATGTGCCGAATATAGACGAGATAGCCCGTGCGGCTGTGGAAGGCGGAGCCGATGCGATCTGCGCTATCAATACCATGGGACCGGAAAGTTTCCAGGCACACGGTCACCCGATTCTCAGCAACGGCAAAGGCGGCGTGTCCGGCAAGGCCATTCTTCCCACTGCACTACGGTGTGTACAGGAAATTCAGTCCAGCGTCGATTGCCCGATCATCGCCTGTGGCGGCATTAGCAGTGCGGCTAATGTGCGTGAGTTTCAGTCAGTCGGCGCCTGCATCATTGGGATTGGTTCGGCGTTGATTGGTATGACTACGCACGAGATAGCAGACTATTTCAAAGTACTCAGCAAAGACCTGGAAACTGGAACCGAGCATGCTGAAGAACTGGTGCGCTACGATATCGACATGAGTTTCAAGCCAGTTTCTCTGGTGCGCAATACTCGTATCACAGACGATATATGTATTCTGAGATTCGATCGCAAAATCGATATTCAAGCTGGTCAATTTGTCTTTCTGTGGATTCCAGGGCTGGGAGAAAAACCCTTCTCGGCACTGACTGACGATCCCTTCTCTCTGGTAATCATCAACCTGGGTGAATTTACCAATGCATTGATGACCGTGGAGCCGGGCATCGAAGCCTACGTGCGTGGACCACACGGCAACGCCGTCGCTCCGCCGAACGGTGCCAGGATCATAGCGGTAGCAGGCGGCACCGGTCTGGCCGCGATGTACCAATTGGCCCGCGATTTCGGCAATACGGAAATCTTCATGGGGGCCCGTTCCGAAGAGCGGCTGTATTTTATCGACGAGTGCGACGCGGTCAGCACACTGCATATCGCCACCGATGATGGCAGTCGTGGTCATCACGGGGTGTTGACCGAATTACTGGAACAGCGGCTGAATGAACTGCCTGCGAATGAGTTGGAGAATCTGGTCTTCTACAATTGTGGCCCGGCACCCATGGTACATGCCGCCGAGGCTGTGCAACGAAAATTCTGCGCGCCCGAACAGATCTTTAACGCGATCGATTACCTGACCAAGTGCGGTGTGGGTATCTGTGGTGCCTGCGATGCTCCGGATGGCAGACGGCTCTGTGTCGACGGTCCATTCCTGGGTGCTGTGGACCAGGGCCCTCTGAACAAGTAGTTGGCCCTAATACGAAATCTTAAGGTTTGCCACCGCGAAAATCGCCGCTATGGTGAGTAGTGCTCCCGCAAGGCAAACAATCCTGATCTGCCGGGTTCTTCCTCGCTTTATCGCAAACGATCCCAACACTATATAAAGAAGCAAGAGCCCGATCTTGATCGTGACCCAGTTCACCAGTGTTGGATATTGCCGGCTCATGATGACTAATGTGATGCCGCTGAGTAGTAGTACGGTGTCGATCAGATGCGGCAACACGCGGGATATTTTGTGTTGCAAGTAGTCAGACTCCACCAGCATCCAGTAAGCTCTCAGTGTGAAACCTGAGAACGTCAACACCGCGCAACTCACGTGGATGATTTTGATGAAGTAGTAGAGGCTCACAGCGCTGCATGCTACACAGTTTGGCTGCTGCTGTCGTTCTCCTCCGGTCATCTCCACCGCAACTGACCTCGACATCCCAAGCACCTTCCATTAGCATCGATTGGGACAATCTATAACAAGGCACCAGCGAGCGAAGACCGCATTCAGTGGACCGTACTTGCATGATGTCATCGAGGCCACTATGAAACGTCGTTCATTCCTAGCCGCCGCCGCAGCCGGTGCAACCCTACTTCCCAAACTCGCCCAGGCACAGGACGTGGCTCCGCACCAGAGCCGGGACTGGTCGGGCAATACGCCATTGCGCTATCCGGACCCGGACCTGGTTGCTCTGAACGGCCGCTTCCGGCGTTACATTCTCTTCAACACACCAATTCAGCGTCACCACGTAGGCACCATGTGGGCGGAGGGACCGGCCTGGAACGGCGTGGGGCGTTACGTGGTGTGGAGCGATATTCCCAATAACCGGCAACTACGCTGGATCGAAGACGATGACCGGGTTACCGAGTTTCGCAATCCGTCGGGCAACAGTAACGGCAATACCTTCGACTTCCAGGGGCGGCAGATTTCCTGTGAGCACGGTGGTCGGCGCGTGGCGCGTTACGAGTATAATGGTAGCGTAACTGTGATCGCCGATAGTTACGATGGAAGTCCACTGAATTCACCGAACGATGCCGTCGTGCATCCCGATGGCAGTATCTGGTTTACCGATCCTCCCTATGGGATACGCGGCAACTATGAAGGCAATAGGGCCGATCAGGAGCAGCCGCTATCGGTGTACCGCGTCGATGGCGACAACTTGAGCATCAGCCGGGTCACCGACGATATCGATGCACCAAATGGCCTGTGCTTCTCACCCGACTACTCCCTGCTCTACGTCGCCAACACCGGTGCGGGGCAGGATATCAAGGTGTGGGACGTTGACGGTGACAGTCTGAGAAACGGGCGCGTGTTTGCCGAGCTGGTGGATCCCACCAGTGGCTCTCGTACATCCGCTGACGGCATCCGCTGTGATGTGGACGGCAACGTATGGGCCGGCGCCCGACCCGGGGTGCAGGTTGTGGCGCCCGATGGCGATACCATCGGCGTCATTCGCCTACCGGAAGTCTGTGCTAACGTGTGCTTCGGTGGTGCCAAACGGAATCGATTGTTCATGACGGCGAGCCAGTCTCTGTATTCTGTTTATGTGGGCGTAAGAGGAGCAGGTGTCGCATAACACCAGCAGAGTTCGCGCACAGGGCATTTTTCGCGACATGAGCATCGTCAGCTCCCGGATTACTGAGGAAGCACTGCTGCGTTTATTGGATCAATTTCCTCTCCCCAAGTAACCACAATCTAGGGATCCATCCTGTCCTGCGCATCAATCGACGTAGCGAGCTTTTATTTTGCTCAGATTTGATGCTCTAATACGGCCTCTCAAGTGTCGACCGAACAGTATTTACAGGGGATCCCCAATGATTGAAAGAATCAACGAAAACAGGCTCGTCAAGCTGCTGCTTGGACTAAGCCTGACACTCATCGCGAATTTTGCTCTGGCGGATATCGAGCAATCCCGGCTGGATGCTGTGGCTGCAGACATTCAGGCACGCATCGACGCTAACAAGTTATCTGGCGCGGTAGTCATGATCGCTCAGGATGGTGAAATTCAAATGACCCAGTCACTAGGTTACCAGAATGTGGAAGACCAGGTCCCCATGCGTGACGATACGATCTTCCGAATCTTCTCGATGACCAAGCCGATTACCGGCACCGCGCTGATGATGCTGTACGACGAAGGCAAGTTCACACTGGATGATGCGGTGGAAAAACACCTACCTGAGCTGGCCGGCATGGAAGTGTTCGTTTCTCAGAATGACGACGGCAGCTGGGTAACTGAACCTGCCGACCATCCGATGACAGTCCGCGAACTGATGAGTCATACCGGCGGCCTGCTCTACACTCCGCCACTGTCCCAGGGACCCATTGCCAATGCCTATTTTCAGGCCGGCATCATGAACACGCCGAATTACACGCTGGCGGAATCGATTCCGGCTCTGGGTGATATTCCTCTGGATTATCAACCCGGCACGCAATGGGTTTATAGTATCTCGGTGGATGTGCAGGGTTACCTGATAGAGAAACTGTCCGGTAAGACCTTCGACGTCTTTTTGCAGGAACGACTCTTCGATCCGCTGGGCATGGTCGATACCGGTTTCTATGTGAAGTCTGACAACGCCAGCCGCCTGTCTCGTCAATACAACCCCGGTCAGAACGGCACGTTGACTCGCACAGACAACGGCTCATTTCTGAACCCACCCAAGTTCCTGTCCGGCGGTGGCGGATTGACTTCCACTGCCGCAGATTACATGAAGTTCGCCCAGATGCACCTGAACGGTGGCGAACTTAACGGCAATCGACTCCTCTCTGAAGAGGCCGTGCAGCTCATGCGCAGCAACCAGCTGCCGGATGCGGTTCCTAATATCGGCCAGCTCTATCCCGGCAACGTGTTTGGCCTGGATTTCGCGGTTGTTAACGATTCGGCGGCCCATCAGGGTGCCCCCGTAGGTACGCACTGGTGGTGGGGTATCGCCGGTTCCTGGTTCTGGATCGACCCGGTGGAAAACGTCGTGTTTATCGGTATGATTCAGAACAGCGATATTTTCTATTCTCTTCAGGTTCACGCCGCCGCACGTGCCGCGATTTACAATTAGGGACCCTCTGCTGATCGGAGGGACCGGTCTCGACTTGCAAGCCGACGGCCAGCGTGCTGGAAAAGTGTGGCTTCACCCTTGAGAGCCGACTAAGCAGTCAGCTTGAGTTTCCGAACCTGGAACCATTGAACTTGTCAGATGTCTTACGCTATTCGACTAAAACCAAATAATGGTAGAACAGCAGGAATCTAAATGGGTCGTCGTAAGCAGTGTTTCATCGCTAGCGGATTAACAAGCCATTTGTTGTTTCTGGTTGGTAGTATTTTCTGCAACGTTTCCCTGGCCGACACAGAAGCACTGTGGGAACTAGTCGATCCTGGAAGATATCTGGACGACTTGGCGGGAATTTCTCTGCCAGAGCAGGTTGACACACAGCGAGCAGTCTATCTCTCCGGTTCCCTGTTCGAGGGTCTGCTGGCAAACGATACCCTGACATTGGAAATTGCAGACCAGCAGGCTTTCAATTATGTCATCGAGCAGCGCAGTGATTATCTGAATGGAGACAGCGGCTGGCGTGGAGGATTCAGCGATCAAGATCAGTCGTTCGGCATTTCTCTTACCTTCAATTCCCAGGTCGTTCTGGCGACCATCTACAGCCCTACCGGAAAGTATTCGCTTCAGGCAATCCCACTAGAGAACAGTTATGACTACATCGGTTGGGTCTATTCCTTCGCCAGGGGCGCACAGTATTTGCCCAGTGACGATGGGGGTTATGTCTCGTCGGGCTCGCCAAGTAGCAATGCGCTGGTCGATTTTGTTGCGCTCAGTGGCAACGATGTCAGCGTAGTGCAGACGCTGACATCAAGCGGTGGTAATTCCGGTACTCAGATCAATGCCACGGTCGGAGATAATCTCACGGTATCGATTCGCATCACCAATAACCTTTCATCCACCCTCATCAATGAAGACGTCAATATCCTGTTTATTCTCGATGAAACAGATTTCATCAGCAGCAGCGGCTGTGAAGTGGGCTCCACCGCTGCCCAACCATCGCTGCAATGCACTATAAGCAACCTGGCACCGGGGGCCAGCACGACGCTCAATTACACCGTGCAGCTTACCGATGCCTCCCACCCACAAGTCGCAAGTGGCGTGTTTGTCGGCGACCTGTTCGGGGAATACATGCAACAGAATGCCTTCGTCTTCGTCAACAAGGAAACCCTGGTGGACACCGACGGCGATGGCATTACGGATTTCAACGAGGCAATTGCCAACACCGATCCGAATAGTGCCACATCAGTGGTTGCCCCTGATTTCAAATCTGAAGTCGACTTGATGTTGCTCTACACGCAGAAATTTCTGGATGACATCGGCCACCCCTCACCCGAGACGGAGATTAATCAGCTGGTAGAGGTCACCAATGCCTACTATGCCGACAGTGGAGCTCTGGTTCAGTTTCGTCCGGTGTACTATGGATTTGTCGACTACAATGTCAATAGCAATTTGAATGTCACGCAAGATGCACTGTCCGATGCCACGCATCCGGCGTTCCAGTCAGTGTCCACGATTCGTTCTGAAATCGGTGCTGACATCGTGGTACTTATCGACGGTAGATTTGATTCCGGCAATTTATGCGGTCTAGGTTCCACAGGCGGCATTGGCTATCGGGGTGAATTATTTCATCCGTCGATTGTTGATTCCGAACTGTACGTTACGCTGTATATGCCCGGCTTTCCTGATGGAGGAGGTGACGGCTGCGACGATTTAACACTGGCCCATGAATTGGGGCATAACTTTGGTCTGGTTCATTCTCATCGGGAGGCCGGGGCAGAGGGGACGTTTCCCTGGTCCTTGGGCCATGGCGTAGACGGCTCCTTCGCTACTATTATGGCGAACACCAATGACTATCCTGGCTCCACCGAATTACCCCTTTTTTCCAATCCCTTAAGTAATCAATGCAACGGACTGGCTTGCGGAGTGTCTCGTGCAAATACTGAACTTGGAGCAGATGCGGTGCACACACTGAATCACAGCCGCTTTCAGATCGCCGCGCTACGGGTATCGCGAATTCTAGGTATCACTTCCCTTGGTGGCGATTCCGGCTCGATAATGTACGGTGGGGCAACCAGAACCGGCGACTCAGAGACTGCGGTTTCACTATTCAGCTCGCAAGATTCCATCGATGTCCGGGCAACATTGCAAATACCGAGCGAGCATCAAGGACTGGTTGGAGTGACCTACGTTGTGATCTCGGTCGAAGGTGTGGGCTTATTCTTGCGCGACGATCAAGGGGGTTACCAGGCCTGGGATGGGGAGCTCGGCACATTGGGCGGTACGATCCTGCCGCGGGCGCTTAACAGCTCCGAAGAACTGGTCGCGTTCAGTGAATTCGTACCCAGTGCCTTCGGTGTGGATTCCGCTTCTCTGACAGTGTTTTTTGCCTACGAAATACCGAGCACGGGTGCGTTTGTTTACAGTACTACCGGCGTCCCGTTTTCAATCCAACCCTGAGCTGGCTTACTGCCTGATGACGCTGCGCAGATAATCTACGGCATCGGATATCGTTCTGCCATCGACATCCACCAGCTTGTTGGCTTCACGCATGGCATCGTCGGAAACTCGATTGACTAAGGCGCGAACCGTATCCATGAAGAGCGGATTTCTCGCTGCCTTGGCTGAGGCCAGCAACATACCGTCGTAAGGCAGAATCGCATTGCGGTTATCTTCAATGAGCTGCAGATCATAAGCGGCAATGCGCCCGTCACTGGTATAACCAGAAATAAGGTCTACCTGGCGCTCATCGACAGCGGTATACATCAGCGAAGGATCGAAGGTGAGCTTCTGGGCGAAATCGATGTTGTAGGTATCCCTCAGGGTAATCCATTCAGGACGCCCAAAAAATTCCAGATCACCTCCAGCGACCAGCGTATCGGCAATAGGGATCAGATCTTCTATTGTGGCGATCCCCAGTTCCTGCGCGCGATCCTTGCGCATTGCCAGCGCATAAAGATTCTGAAAACCGAGCGCTCCGATACTAACCATGCCATCGACTTCTGCAACGAAATCTGCCGCCGCCAGGCGAACGGCTTCCCGGCCAGGGTTACCCTCCTCATTCATGCGGTTGGCCCAGATTGTGCCCGAGTATTCCAGATAGATATCGATCGAGCCGTTGGCGGTTGCTTCATACACAACCTCCGTGCCCAGACCTAAGCGTTGATCGACACGAAACCCAACGTCCTCCAGTTCGGCGGTAAGCAAACCCGCAATAATGTATTGCTCGGTAAAGGTTTTCCCACCCACGATAAAATCGGCGGCAGGTTTAGGTAACAGGCTGTACGCCGAGATCGAGAATCCGGCCAGGATGCCCACAATTACCGCGAATTTGACTCGCTTGTATTTCTCACTGGGTGGATTGACGTTGCGGTTTTCCGTTAGCCACTGTATCCCGCCTATGATGCCATCCACCGCCACCGCCATGATGGCAGCTGCCAGGCTGCCCACGGTTACCGAGACCAGGTTGCGAGTTTGTAAGCCGGTGAAGATATAGTTTCCAAAGCTGGTGGCTCCGACCAGTGTAGATAAAGTTGCCAGCCCCACTGTCCAGACGGCGGCTGTTCGAATACCCGCAATAATTACCGGTAGTGCCAACGGTATTTTCACACGCCTGAGAATTTGTCCCGATGACATACCGATACCTCGGGCCGCTTCCATTACATCCGCAGAAACAGTTTCGAGGCCAGTGACCGTGTTACGCACGATCGGCAACATGCAATACAACACCAATGCGGTGATTGCCGGCACCAGACCGATTTGCCCACCTAACAGGGCAACTACCAGTGCCAAAATAGCGATACTCGGAAAAGTCTGAATAATACTCACGACAACCAGCAGAGGTCGTTTTACGCTTGGCGATTGAGCTGCCCAGATACCTAAAGGAATGCTGATTGCAATTCCGAGGGACAAGGAGATGAGCGTCAGCACCAGGTGCCCCTGGAAATAGGCCGGCAATAATAGGAGTTGTTCGCGCAGGTTATCGTTCATGGCTCGCGCATCAGTGTTTCGAGACGATCGGCACGCCGCTTGGGCATTTCTACGATGTCTCTAACATAGTCATGTTCGGGACTATTGAGCAGCTCTCGGGGAGTGCCAATCTGCAAGACTTCACCCTCTTTCATTACCGCAATGCGATCAGCCATTAGCAAGGCTTCGGTCATGTCATGAGTGACCATTATCACGGTCAGCTTCAGTTCCCTCTGCAGTCGTTTAAACTCCTCCTGCAGCTGCGCCCGCGTAATTGGATCTAGTGCGCCGAAGGGCTCATCCATCAGCATCACCTCTGGTTCCGCTGCCAAAGCCCGCGCCACACCGACTCTTTGCTGCTGCCCGCCGGAGAGCTGTGTTGAGCTGCGGTCGCCATACTCATCGAAGGGTAGCCCTACCAGATCCAGAATTTCCCGGCAGCGCCGGTGTATTCGCTCGCTGTCCCAACCCAGCAAGTTTGGAACGGCGGCCACATTTTCCGCAATCGTATAGTGTGGAAACAGCCCGATACCCTGAAATACATAGCCGATATTGCGACGTAATTCTTCCGGGTTTCGCTCAAGAACATTGCTACCGTTAACCAAGATGGAGCCATGGCTCGGCTCCTCCAGACGATTGATCATCTTCAGTGTAGTAGTCTTGCCGCTGCCAGACTCTCCTATCAATCCTAACAGCTCGCCGCGTTCAACCGTAAACGAAGTATCTTTTACGGCATAGGACTTGCCGTGGTCGAAAGATTTTTGAATATGCTGCAGCTCAATCATGGAGAATCATACTAGCAAGCCCGGGAAGCACTTCCAAATTGGACGCAGGCGCGGCCGAGAATGGCCTCTATTTACTCTTGTTCTGGAGTGTAAATCGATGTGGTTGCGCTCGCTAAAGCTATTCGTAGATTTCCTGTTCTTGCAGAGATTATTCACTAACGACTCGCCGTGGCTCTATCGATATCGAGTATAGTGCGAGGCAACCTACAGTAATATGCTATTAATGAATGAAGATTACATAATTCATTCTTGAGATTTCAAGGCGTTCGAACAAAGTGGATTTTCTAATAGAAAAATAAAGGGTTAGTACCCGCCCATGCTCGGTCTCATTGTTGAGCTAGCGCCCCCCGGCTTCTCTACCGAGTCTGAGCGCATTGGCAGCACCGGTATTCAATCCACCATCGGCACCCACTGTAACGAAGCGAAAGCCTTCTTCGATACGCTGCTCAACCGAGCCCTGACTGGTAGTAATTGCGCAGGGCACATCGTGGGCCAGACAGGAACTCAACACAGTTTGAATCGCCGCCTCAACCTCAGGAGCGGCCGGGCTGGCATAACCCATGGACCCACTCAGATCTGAAGGACCGATGAATATGCCGCCGAGTCCTGGAACACTGATAATCTCGTCGATGTTCTCCACGCCTTCGGCAGATTCAATAAACATCATCGCAAGGAGCTCTCCTTGAGGGTCGAGTGGCCACACGTCAGCCTTGGCATGGTAGTCGCGTATGCCCCAATACCACGTGGCATTTGACGGATTACGACCGCGCAGACCTTGCGGCTCGTAATCATCAGCCCCGTTGTATTGTGGATAGCGGGTGGCCCGCACGGCCAATTCGGCCTGCTCACGTGTATTAATCGCCGGGAAAAAGATACCGTACACTCCCACGTCCAGCACTTGTTTGGCTTGTGCGATTAGTTCTTCTGCTCCAGCGGCAGCCGGAATCCGCACCAGGGGAACTACATCGGGTTGCAGATTACCTTTTGCAAGAATCGACCGCTTGTTGGTCATTCCAAGCAGAAACAGTCTCAGCCGTTCGATATCAAATGGCGCATGCTCCATGTCGATAAAAACGAAATCGAGCCCTGAAGTTGCCATAGATCGAGCGTTATTTAAAGAGTAGTCGAAAGACAATATCCCAAAAGCAGGCTTATCATTCTCAAATAGCTCAATCAGCTTGTTAACACGAGACCCATCCTGAGCGAATGCGATGGAGCTCAAGCTGAGCAACGACGCAATTCCAAGATTGATAAATAGCTTTGTTATTGTTGTTTTCATTACTTTCTCTTCCGCTTTGTAAGCATTCAACCAAATTAGAACAAAATTGCTTTCTACCAATCTCGAAACAGATGCATAGCTTGACTAGTTAGCCACCCATGGTGCCTCGATTAACAAGTCGGCACTCGCGCCTGGTTTCGGTATGAACTTCTGCGTGCGCCCATATTGATTATCACCACCGTAAAGACTGCCTTCCGAATCGACACTGAAGGTATGTACTTCCAGATAGCCATCGGGCAGTTCACGAGGCACCAGCCAGGTGTATTTTATATTGCCCTCGAAGTCGAAATTAACGAACCGCAGAGGGCCAAGGTCGGTAATCCAGAAATCATTTTCATTGACGATGATATCTAGCGGTAGCGTCAATCGAGAGCCTATTGATCGTTCGAACTCAATAACGGCGGGATCATCAGTTGTACGGAATAAATTAACTTCTCCACCCGACCTGTCTAACACGAAAATTCTTCCGTCGGGACCGACGGCGATTGCATGGATGGTATTGAACTGCCCCGGACCATCTCCAAAGCCACCGAATTCACCGAGGTAGTTCATGTCGTTATCCATGATCATGACGCGGTGATTGTCCAGGCCATCGGCGATCAGAATTCTGCCATCGGGCAGGAAGGTGACATCCTGCGGTCGACCGAAGTGACTCCCATCATCACCTTGCACACCCTTCTCACCGTATGTGGCCAGCAATTCACTGCCGTCGTTGGAGAACACATAGATCTGGTGAAACGTCTCGTTGACCAGCCAGATCTTGCGCTCCGGGTCATAGGGGCTGATACGAACCCGGTGTGGGCCAGGGCCTGCTGAGCCTTCACAGAGATAGTCCCATTGAGTCCAGATTTCCTGAACTTCACCGTCACCATTTACTGTATACAGGCAGTTCTGCCAGGTACGGCGGTTGGTTTCCTGCAACACATTGATACCTAAGAAGCCGGCATAACCGGGAAAGTCATCGGGAACAGGGTAAGGTAATACGGTCTCACCGCGCTGCGCGATGATGATGCGGTCCGGTGATTCAGCCAAGATGCCGGAATTGCCGCCGAAAGCAAAACCGTTCTCCTGAAAGGGCTTGGCCCAGCCTCGGATGACATTGTAGGGGCTTTCGCCGATGGTGCCTCGGGCGTTGCCCTGTTGAGCCAGTAGTTGGCTACTGAATAGGACTGCCACAAGCAAGGCCAGGAGCCGTGTTGAATTGCGCATGATAAAGCCTCTGAATAAAGTATCTGATTGTTGTATTGGGCCGTCTATCATGACAAATAAGTGCCCGGTAGTTCAATAAGTTCTAGTAATGCTGAGACAAATCACAATTTGTTGCATTCCACGCCTGACAACGGACAGGAAAACCGCCAAACCGGTGAGTTTTCATTGACAGTAGAATGCCCGATGGTAGGCTGCAAATGAGAGAAAAACACAGCAATCTCAACGAGTTCTGCATAAACCGGCAGCGAGCTTCTGACTCTGAGCCTTAGCGAAAAGAGTAGCATTATGAAAACAGGCAAATACGTGATATTCGGAATTGCGCTAGTCGCCAGCCCTCTGTTGGCCCAGGAATACCAGGTGCCCCGCACCGAATGGGGTGTTCCCAATTTACAAGCCGTCTGGAAACACACTTCTATTATTCCGTTTGAAAGACCCAGAGATCTGGGCGAGAAGCGCTTTTACACAGAACAAGAGGCCCTGGACATCGAACAGGCCGAGCAACAGCGCTTCGACCAGGACAACGAACCTCTGGATCCGAATCGACCCCCACCTGAGCTGGCGGAGTCGCTACCGCCCATCGGTAACTACGACCTGTTCTGGCGAGATGACGCACAGTTTATCCCCACCATTAATGGCGAGTTGCGTACATCCGCCATCATCGATCCCCTGAACGGCCGTATGCCTGAGCTACAGCCCGGTGTGAGGGACGCAGTTCGCGCGCGCTTCGCAAACACACAGGACCGCAATGCTGGTCCGGAAGGCCGTGGCCTGCCGGAACGCTGCCTGATCGCATTCGGCCCACTCTCTGGTCCTGTGATGATGCCAACCATCTATAACAGCCACTTGCAGTTTATTCAGTCGCCCGGCTACGTGACGATCGTCGCCGAAATGGTGCACGACGCACGCATTATCAAGATCACGGACCAGCGCAATCCTGCTGCAGCCGCTCATAAGAAATGGATGGGAGACTCCATCGGTCACTGGGAAGGCGACACCCTGGTTGTCGAGACAAAGTATTTCAATGACTGGCACAGCTTGCGCGGTTTTCCAACTGACAATCTTACGGTCACGGAAACCTTCCGACGTGAAGCCAATAACAAGCTGATCTATGGGTTCACCGTCGAAGATCCCAGCGTGTTCACTGCCACTTTCTCCGGTGAATATCCGCTGTCACGGATCGATGAATCGATTTACGAATACGCCTGCCACGAAGGCAACTATGGCATGGTAGGCATTCTTGCCGGTGCGAGGAAACTGGAAGAACTCGCTACTGAAGAAAGTGGCAGATAGAAACGAAAGAACCTAAAACGTGCCGCGAATCTTGAGTGCAACCTGGGAGCCATTTCTGGTGCAGTTATTTTCTACTTCACTCAAAATACCATTCAGCAGGCGGCCATCGAAGCGGCGCCGTTCGGAACAAACTTCATCATTTTCGACGTTATTGGCCTCGAGTCGATAAGTGAGCCCGCCGAAGCCAAGCATTTCTACAAACATATTCAGTGAGCTGGGAATAACAAACTCGAAACGGTTGTCGATGTCGAAGAAAGTTCGGTTGCCATCGATGCGGGCAAAATAGCTCATACCGTAATTCAGGTTTCTTGCCGGTACATCGTGTCGAAAACTGAAACGATAGCCACCCCGGTCATAGGGTGGAAAGCCATGTTCCTTGGGTGCGAACGGGTCATCGTGAAACTCCGATTCCTGCAGTGTCAACGACGCGGTTAGCAACGCGGTGGGTAAGCCAAGGAACCCGAGACGTACACTGGCATTGGTTATCAGACCATAGGCTGCCGCGGAGCCAATATTACCCCTGGTGGATTGCAGGTCTGTCGCGGAAGGCGACACATTGATTGTGCCTATCTTGTTGTCGTAGTCGTAGTAGAAATAGCGCGCATTCAGTGCACCACCATCATTTGGCAGGCGATAGTCCAAGCCCACTTCCGCCTGCAGGCTCTCTTCCGGTTCCAGCGTCGGATTACCGACAACCGTATCCTGATCATCATCTCGCTCATTGGTCGCTCGGGAGAAATCGCCGAAGCCCAGCTGAGAGACAACCTGCTCGAGAGTCGCCTTGAATTGCAGCGAATTGTTGATGTCAAAACGAAAATCCAGCTTTGGTTTGATATAGTCAAAATCCCGCTTGTCGTTCACATCGCCGGACTGCTCGATCTCGGACCACTCCGCGACCATGGAAGACTCCAATGACATACGGGAATTGATCTGCCAGTTGTGAATAGCAAAAGCTTCGTAACGAACCTCTTCTACTGTAGAAAAGGCGTTGGGAAACGGAATTGCGGAAAGGCCGCCGTGATCGGGTGATGCCGGTCCACCTGTTGGCAATCCCAGTCTCAGGCCGGAGTCCTGAATGGTCTGAGCGCCCTCGACACCTATTTCCAGACCCTGGTTACTCGCCATGCTGAGGGTGTAGGAACCACGTACGATTCGTTCGCGGTAGCGGCTGCTGGTGTCGAGGAACAGGTTCTTGCTCTCGGTAGGATCCTCAGCTGTTGAGATGAAACGCTCGCGAGTCCTGCGGCTATCTTTCTCATTGACGATGAAAAGAGCCTTGAATCGGTCACCACTCGAGAAAGTATGTTCGTAGTCACCACCAATTTCCCAGTTTTCTCCCGTTGCAGGAGTGTCTTCCCGTTCATAGGTAACCGAAGGTATTACGGAATTCAAATCGGTGATGGTTCGAAAGACTTCCTGCTGCGGATCGGCATCGCCATACAGAGCATTTAGTGCCAACCGGTCCTGCGGGCTCAGCGCAAAACTCAGATTCGTGTTCAGCGAATAGTTATCCGTCTCGGTGTACTGATCGATTACTCGCGTGTCGTTAGGGGAGAAGTCGCCATTCACACTGTTCTGATTCTGTTCTGAGTGTCTATAACCAGACCGCAATCCAGCACTTAGCAGATAAGTCAGTCGTCCGGACTGGCCACTCATTGCAATTGAGCCTCCTGGCTCGGTATTGCCATCCTCGTGATGGGTAGCACTGACTTCAGTGGTAATGCTGGAACGGGACTGTGCCTCACGCAATACTATATTCATCAGCTGCCCGGTGTTCTGCACATCCAGATCGCTGGAGGTCTCGCGGACAATTTCGATGTAGTTCACCTGGTCGGCGGAAATCTTGTCGAGCTGTGCGCGGGCCTCATTCGCCTTTCCTGCCATGCGCTTACCATCGATAAGAATCTGGGAACTCGATCCGAGGCCGCGACTTCCTCCACCAAAACTGCTCGAGCCGGATTGCTGCTGCAGGATCAGGTCGATACCGGGAATCCGGTCGAGCATGTCATTAACAGTCAACGGCGCATATTCGGAAAAGTAAGCTGCCGGATAGGTGGCTGTCGAGTCATCTTCATCCGGCTCCTGGGAACTCACCAAGGAACTGCTCATCAGGAGAAAAACTGTCAGGATTGAATTGAGAACTAAATACTGCTTCGCCATTTCCGGGACCTGTAAAAGTAATCGTTGAAAAACGCTGTGAACTTTGGCGGCGGATAGTACCATCGCTTAGGCACTGGGAAGTCCTGAAAGATCTAAGCCTTACAATTTGTTACGAATTGCGAAGCGCATGCAACGCTCCCCAGGTCTGATAATCAGTTACTGGAAGTTAAAAACCTGTTTAGAAGCCAGCGCTGTGCTGTGGCAGGGATTCAGAATTAGCCGCGTTTGAACCGTAGACGCTCGCTGTGAAGTATTGGCTCTGTATAGCCGTTAGGCTGTGAACGCGCTTCGAACACCAGGGCGCAGGCTGCCTGAAACGCAATGGAATCCTCAAAATTTCCAGCCATTGGCTGATAAAGGGGATCGTGCTGGTTCTGTTGATCGACCACAGCCGCCATGCGCTGCAGCGTCTCGGTCACTTGTTCAGTACTGCAGAGTCCGTGGTGCAGCCAGTTGGCGATATGCTGGCTGGAGATTCGCAGTGTAGCCCGATCTTCCATCAAGCCAACGTCATGAATATCCGGCACTTTGGAACAGCCGATCCCCTGGTCTATCCAGCGCACAACATAGCCCAGTATACCCTGGGCATTATTATCCAGCTCCCGCTGGATCTCCTCCGGATTCAGACTGTCCGGGTCGGTCATTAGAGGAATCTTCAGAATCTCATCGATGCTGGCAGGGTTGCGGGAAAGCAACTCGTTCTGCCGCGAGCTAACCTTCACCTGGTGGTAATGCAGAACGTGCAGCACCGCAGCCGTTGGCGCAGGAACCCAGGCTGTATTCGCACCAGAGAGTGGGTGAGCAATTTTCTGCTCCAGCATAGCGGCCATCATGTCTGGCATCGCCCACATGCCTTTGCCGATCTGCGCTTTCCCTTGCAAGCCACAGGCTAAACCGACATCGACATTATTGTCTTCGTAAGCGGAGATCCAATTAGCCTCTTTCATCTGCGTCTTGGGAATCATCGCACCCGCTTCCATACTGGTATGAATCTCGTCACCGGTGCGGTCGAGAAATCCTGTGTTGATAAAGACAACGCGCTGTTTGGCGACACGAATGCATTCTTTCAAATTGAGAGTCGTGCGGCGCTCTTCATCCATGATGCCGACTTTTACTGTAAATGGATTCAGCCCTAATATTTTTTCTACGCTTTCGAACAGGTCACAGGTGAATTGGACTTCTAACGGTCCGTGCATCTTCGGCTTGACTATATAGATGCTGCCGGTTCTTGAATTACGCAAATGGTTGCTGCAATTAACATCAATAGAGCCAATGGCGCTGGTCAGGACAGCATCCATAATGCCTTCATAGACCTCCTCGCCATTGCCATCGATGATTGCACAGTTGCGCATCAGGTGGCCGACATTACGTACCAGCAACAGGCTGCGGCCATGTAATTGAAACTTACTTCCATCGGGCGCCGTGAATTCCCGATCTGCACTGAGAACCCGGGTCATTTCCCCACCGCCCTTCACAAAAGTCTCTTGCAGGTCACCCGTGTTTAGTCCAAGCCAGTTCCTGTAAACCTCGACTTTGTCTTTCGCATCGACGGCGCTGACCGAATCCTCACAGTCCTGAATTGTCGTTATTGCCGCCTCAAGCACGATATCTTTCACGCCGGCACTATCACCCTGACCAATATCGGATTCGCGATCTATCTGAATCTCAATATGCAAATCATGGTTTTTCAACAGCACGGCAGTGGGTGACTGAGGACTACCCAGGTAGCCCTTAAACTGCGCGTCGTTACGCAGGCTACTAACTGCATCGCCGCAATGAACTTTAAGCTCTGAATCTTCAATGCGATATCCGCTGGCTTCACTGTGCAGGCCATTCTGTAACGGACAGCTACTGTCGAGAAACTGCTTCGCGAATTCAATAACCCGATCTCCCCGTACTGGGTTATAGCCCCCCGCACGCCCCGCACCGTCTGTCTCTGGAATCGCATCGGTACCGTACAGTGCATCGTATAAACTACCCCAGCGGGCGTTCGCGGCGTTGAGGGCAAAGCGGGCATTCTTGACCGGAACAACCAGCTGCGGCCCGGCCTGTATCGAGATTTCCGAGTCCACATCGGCGGTCTCTACGTCGAAGGGTTCTCCCTCTTGCAAAAGGTAGCCGATATCCCTGAGAAAATTTTTGTATGCATCGCGATCGAACAAGGAATCTCTATTGCCCAGATGCCAATTATCTATCTGTGCCTGAAGATCATCCCTGATGTTTAACAGCTCAGTATTTCTCGGTGTGAAGTCGGTGATTATGGATTCAAACCCGGACCAGAAAGAATTCTGGTCTAGTTTTAGCTTCGGCAACAATTCATCGTTTACAAAACTCGCCAGTTCTGTTGCTACTTGCAGATTTCCGATTTTTTCCTTATCAGCCATTGTGAGATAGTTCCTGGCTCCCGGTTTTGGAAACAATCATTTATCGTCGCTCTGGCTAGCGCCTATGCGAAGAGAATTGATGCGAGAGAGCTGCTAATTGTCGGAGTCCAGTCGCTCGTCTGTCGCCGACGGCTTCGCGCCATCTTCGAGCGCCGCCAGCCCGGACATCTTCACGACTGACTCATGCATCTTCTCAAGAGTCGCCTGAAAGCGCTTGGCATCTTCTTCGCCTAAGTCCTTGGCGATGGCAGCTGCATTCAGCTCGCGTACTAAATCGAGCATGTAGTTTCCTTCATTGCGCAGACTTGAATAATGCCGATCGCTCGGCAGAAATTTCTGAGCGAGTCCCCATACTCCCGTTTCCATCAACAAGACGCCAAACAGTGCCATTGGCATCTGTATTTGAATGCCGAGTGAACCAGTCAGTAGAACTGCGGTGAAAATAACCGCGATGCCCAAGCCCGTGAGCATGGTATCGATCTTGTGACGTATTTTCCTACTCAAAACAGACTACCTCCACAATTCAAATAAACCATTGCCTACTCTTTGTGTTGTGACAAACCTCTCACCACAGCCCGGATAGAGATTAACAGCTAGACACACAATTGGGCGAGTCTACCAATATGCTAGTCGGGAACCTGCAGCGAAAGCTCGGCTGTGAACAACATAGTTCTATCCAGATCCTGCTGGGCCCACTTTAGTAGTGTTTCCTTGTTTTCACTAACGCTGCCCGCATGCACCGTTGACCCGTTAATATTTACCAGCAGCGGCTGGCTAAAATTCACCTCTTCCGGATTCAATAACAGCGTAAATTTAGAGACACCACGTGCCGTTACTACAAAGCTGTTGTCTTCTCGTCTCACGTCCAGCAATCCTGGTTCGCGTGACAGTTCATCGACACGAATCCACTGGTTGCGATTGAAGCGATCGGTTCGGTCTGCCACCCAACGAATGTGATCAGGAAATGGATCTCTGGGGTTCGCTTCCTTGAATTGTTCTATCAGCGGCGTTTCGTCGGGGAGCCAGCGCGTATTGTGACCACCATCTTCGATGATTTTGAATATATGTTGAATTTCGGCCTCTCTCAATGTCTGTATAAATGGTTCAATCGATGAAGCCGGATAGAGGCGGTCGACTTCCCCATTGACGATATACAAGGGTTTGGCCATCAGGTTCTCAAAGTAGAGCCGATAGCCTCCGCCGCTCTGGCCATTACGCAGCACGCCGGGATGACCTATATAGGGAAGGAAGGCTGCCCATTCGGTGGGCTGCTTGAATGCAAAAAAATACGCCCCCGTTCCACCGTCGGAAATACCTGTCAACGTAACCCGATTCTCATCGATGTTATAGCTCTGTTTCAGGGTTCTCAGAATTGCCGGCAGATTTTCGGCCTGGTTTTCATGCCACCAGAACGCATCATTCCATGAAGCCGGCACAACCACGATTCGATCTTCCTGCTTTAAAGAATCATAACCCCGGCGCCACCATCCACCGCCGGGCTCCCATTCGGGTCTACTGACACCACCATGCAATAGGAATTCAACCGGGTAGGGCTGTTGGGGATCATAAGTTTCCGGGATCAAGTAGACATAGGGAAAGCGCGTGCCATCATCTGCAATACGCACGCTCTCCTGCTGACCTCTCGGAATGTCGGCGGAGAAATCCGGACCAGCCTTCAACCATCGGTACAGAGCTGCGACATCGCCGGTGCTTTCGATGAGTTGCGCCTCAGTGGCCAGCCTTTCTGCTTCGCTTGTCGGGGACCAGAAGCTGGCCAGCAATTCCTGTCGCGAAAGTCCCTCTGCTGCAAACACATTGGTATAAGACAAAGCTAGAAAAGTCATTGCAGTTAGCAGGTATCGAAATATCTTCATAGGCTTATGGCGCAAAAAGACGCTTCCTCTCTTCATTGAAATCTATGCTGGTTACGAAGTACTACAGGGTTTCGAAACCCAGTTCTGGGTGTGCCTCCACCGCTTTGGCGTGAGGCCCACGGTTGCGTATAACTCCAGGCTGTTAAACCAAGCATCAGAAATGCTTCAACCAGGCGCATCAAACTTTACTCTTCACCACCCAGCTCTGAGTACACCGCACGTAGAAATCTTTCCGGGTCACCATAACGATCATTATACGCTGCTGTCGGGTTTGTGGCGGCAACCTGATCATAGCTCATGCCCTGCTCGACCATTGGAGCTACCTTGTTCTTGACATCGATAACCATGTCGCGAAAACCCATGACATCCATGCGGTTAGAGACTTCACCATGACCCGGAACGATACTGGTATTTGGTCCGGCTGTGCCCACCAACATAGCGAGTGCGGCCAAGGTGCCCTCCAGTGACCCACCATTATTGGTATCGATAACCGGGAAGGCAGTGGTGCGAAATACATCGCCGGCATGAATTACATCTGAATCCTTGAAGTGAATAAAGGTATCGCCGTCCGTGTGAGCCGGAGGTACTGGGAAAGCATGGACCTCTTCTCCGTTCAGATGAATGGTAATGGCATCGCTGTAGGTAAGTACCGGGAGCGCAGCTTCGGGTAGCTGCTCTTCCAATCTAACTCGCACTTCATCTCGAGCTAGAATCAGGATCCCCATCTTGCCGAGGTTTTCATTGCCACCCGTATGATCACCATGCACATGGGTATTGATCACGAAGCGAATCTCACCATCGTTCAGCCCGCTGATTGCAGCAAGGATTTTGTCCGTAAGCGGCGCAAACTGATCGTCGATCATGACTACGCCATCCTCGCCTATCGAGAGCCCGATGTTTCCACCGGCACCCTGCAGATAGTAGAAAGTGCCGGCCACATGGTGCGGAATTATCTCGACATTGCTGAAATCCTGTTGCGCGAAGACTGGCTGTGCCAGCAGTAAGATAATGGAAGGTAGAACGAGCAGTGATTTGATAGATCGGATCAAAGACATGGTGGGAACCTCCTTCTTGGCGAGTTTCTCTGTCTTGGGAATATAAGAGCCCTGCCAGAGAATGTCCAATCGGCGCATTGGCGTCCATCGCATTTCTTGTATTGACTAACTCGTGAACGTGTTGGAGCATTCAGGCACAGGTTTACAGTGTAAACCCGTATTTCTGCGTATAACAAAGAAAAGCAACGTAGAATCACCCTATGACTAGTTCTGTAGCAATGACACAGACAGCCTCATCACAGGAAAAGCCCGGTATTTGGCTATGCCGGGGTATTTGCTGCCTGTTGCTGCTGACGATGGAGACCTCTGTCTATGCACAGGATGACCTTCCGATACTGGATCTTAACAATCCTGTACGGCTTAATTTTGAAGGCTCCTGGGAGAAAGACTTTCAGCGCAGCGATAAATGGGAGGAGGAGCTTAATCGCGTGATGCGATTGCGCCAGGAACAGGCCACCCTGCAGCGCTCGGGCATTAGTACACGCTCCAACCCGTCAGTCTCGCTCGGCAATATCAATCTCAATTCCTCTGGCCGAGGCGTGAATATCGTCAACCTGGCTCGACTGGCGGAATATATCGGCCGACAAACCACCATGGAGATCATCCAGGACCGCAACGAAGTGCGTATCGAACGACGCGGAGAAGCTCCACTCATCTGCGGCATGGAAACCGGGCCAACCAACACCTTCTCCAGCGCACACGGCTTCGAAACCTGCGGATGGGACCGTAACCAACTGGTGTTTGAAATCACTCTGCCTGAAGACCTCTATATTACTCATCAGTTCGCCGTATCTTCCGACGGTTCATCCCTGCGGTTAGTTACCAGCATACAAAGCGGCGGCAATATTCCCTTCACGCTGAATCAGGCCTTCAATCGCTATGAGGCACCCCCGGATCAGTACAATTGTATTCAGACAATCAGTCGGGGCAGGATGTGTAGCCAGAGAACACCTCTGGATTGACAGTGAGGAGATAGAAGTACCATGGCGGTTGTAAACAAGAGCTATTTTTGTTTTCTGATTTTATCATTGGGCAGTTGCGCGCAGAACATTCCCGTTCCCGTGGAACCGCTGATCCCGTCGGTTGGAACGGTTATTCTAGATCAGAACATCGTAACTCCAGCTGATTCTGAAGCGCTGGAAATTGGGGTGCGTGTGTTCGAGAATCCACTCGCTGCCGAGGGGACTGTCGGTTTTGGCGACTTAGCGTTCAACGAGATTCGTGACAATGAAACTCACTACCTACCCTATCTGCTCAGAAATACCCTGCTCGAATCGAACCATTGGGGAGCCGTGCGAGTATTGCCGCAAAATGATCCTTCCATGGATCTGCTCATTGCAGGTTCGGTAATAAAATCGGACGGGCAGCGGCTGGAACTCCATATCGAGGTGAAAGACAGCACCGGGCGCGAGTGGTTGAATAAGGACTACGCCGACGTCACACAAGAAGAAGATTTTCCCGAGTCGACTCGCTACACCCCAGGTAATCGATTCGAAGCGGGATCATTTGTCGATCCCTTCCAGGACCTCTACGACCAGATCAACAATGACCTGGTGGCTCTACGGGACGCCATACCCGCAGAGCAGCTCATAGATATTAAACGCGTGTCGCAGATGGTCTATGCTGCAGATCTGTCTCCGGACTCATTTTCCAATACGCTGACTGCAGACTCTGCTGGCAGACTCAGTGTGAACAGCCTCCCCGCTCTTGATGACCCTATGATTGCGAGAGTTGAAGACATGCGCCTGCGGCACCATCTGTTTATAGACACGGTCGATGAGTACTACCAGGCTCTGTATGAAGATATGCAACCCTCTTATGTGACCTGGCGACGCTACTCCTACGACCAGATTGAACAGACAGAGAGTGCACTACAGGAGGCCTACGATGCATCGCGATATAGTTCTTCCCGAAGCTATCTGACCTTGACTCAACGGTACGACCGCTATCGCTGGAGCAAGATCTACGAACTGGAATTCCAGGAACTGGCTACCGGGTTTAATCGTGAAATTGCCCCGGCGATTCTGGAACTGAATAAACAGGTGCACGGACTGAGTGGCACCATGGAAGAGCAATATATTCAATGGCGCAGAATCTTGCGCGAGTTATTCGCTCTGGAGACCGGCCAGCTCTGAATGTCACTATAGCCCGCGTCGTAACGCTTACTTGCTTTTGCCTGGATATTTTGCGAGTTTTGAGGCTGGGTTTTCAGTGGAATGCACGATGAAGCACACGACCAATCAGGTCAGCCGGCGCCTCTTTCTACGCCAGACTGGTAAATATGCCGCCCTGGCTGCCGCGGTGGGCACGGCCTCAGTCAATCCCGGCCGGTTGCTGGCACAGGCACCGGAATTGCGCATCCGCGAAGTCAAAGCCTACCCCATCTATATTAACCAACGCTCAGACGGACTCTTGGATGCCCCTTCATTCGAGGGTGATGACGATCCTCGCCGCTGGCGATGGGGTGGTCCGTTCGAGCAATTGCCCTCTGCCATAATTGCGGTCATCAAGACTGATCAGGGAATCACCGGGTTTGGTATGGGAGCCGGCGGTAGCGCAGCGGTCGAAATTATCGACGGCCATCTTAGCCATTTATTACTGGATGCCAACCCATTAAATGTGGAACAGCTGTGGGACCAGATGTATACCTCCGGCATTTTCTATGGTCGACGTGGCCTCTTCATCATGGCAATGAGCGCCCTGGACAATGCCTTGTGGGATATCGCCGGCAAACATGCCGGGCTGCCAGTGCATGAACTGCTGGGCGGTGCCGATCGTGACCGCATCGAGATCTATCAGACTAACGGCAATTTCGTGGCGGGCCAGGCAGCGGGGGTGCGCAATTTTAAACGCACCACATCCGGCGGTCCGCGCATGACTGAAGCGGCGCGTAGCGCCTATGTCAATTCCGTGTTGGAAGCGCGCGATGCGCTAGGCCCCGATGTGCGCCTGATGACAGATTGTGTGTCACGCGATGGCACCGTGGAATGGGCTGTGAGCCTGGCGCAGGAGCTGCGGCCGGCCAATCTCTATTTCATGGAAGAACTGCTATCACCGGATGATGTGTTCGGCTATGCCGAGCTGGTGAATCGCATCGGAGGCAAAGGTGCAGGCTGGACGCGCATCGCCTGCGGTGAGCATGAGTACACCCAATATGGCTTTAATGTGCTGGTAAAGCTGGGCGCGGCGGAAATTCTGCAGCCCGATCTGACCTGGTGCGGCGGCACTACTGCCGGAAAGCGCATCTCGCAGCTGGTGGCAGCGGCTGGCCTGGAGATAATTCCCCATCGTGGTGGCAGCTCCTGGGGATTCCCCATCGCCTTGACCTCACCCAGCTGTACCATGGCAGAGAGCTTCCCGGAAGGATCAGAAATCCTTGATGCCATGTCCTGCTCAGTGGAGAATGGATTCGTCATTGCGCCTACCGAGCCAGGCTTCGGGACGTCTCTGACAGAAGAGATGGTGTTAGACTATCGTCTATCGCTCAGGCAGTAGATGACAATCAATAACAATAATTAACAAGAGGCAACATCATGACTGAAGAAGTAGCAACTGCGGGTAATTCGAAACTCAAATTGATCATCGGCGCTTCCCTTGCTGCGCTGTTAGTCGCTGGTGTCATTGGATTTACGGTGTATTCATCCATCTGTCCCTGTGATCGAACGCCGGGCGGCTTTCTGTTTGGAGACAGCGCCGACGGGCCGGTAGCTGACTGGTCATTTGCCAATGATGTGGAACTCTGTCAGCTACAAATCTATGCTGGTATTCGGCCCCATTCGATCAACCTCAACTGCATGGCAACACCGGAAGGCGGGTTGTACCTGAGCTGCTCGGTGTGCGACACAAAATACTGGGCCTCGAAAGTCGATAGCGACGAACGTGGCACTATGCGTCTCGATGGTGTGGTTTACCCGGTGGTAGTAAATCGAGAAACTGATCCCGCTGCGATGGATCGCGCCTGGAGAGCGCGGGTAGACAAACTGCAGGTGCATGGCGGCCCCGGCAATCCGGCGCCCCCACCCGATGCACAGCGTGGCGAACGATGGTGGACTTTCCGAATTACTTCACGCACCTAGACAGACTTGAGATTCCTGAACAGAAGATATTATTCAGTAACTAACTATGATCCTGGAGTAATCCCATGACTATACAATTCAAGCTTAAAGCAAAAACAACCAGCCTTGGCCTGTTCTACTCGGTGTTGTGCCTGGTTCCAGGAGCTGCCCTCGCACAGGAGCAGAGCTGGGTAGACCTGGCGGTTCACAATTTTGGTGCTCCCATCAATACGATGTGGGCGGAAGGAGAATTGTCCTTCGCCGATGACGGCACCATGATCTATTGCAGTGCCAGAGAAGACATGGCCGTCGCGCCGGGCGATCCCAAGGATCTCTATATCGCTACCTTTAATTCAGAGACTGGCAGTTGGAACAATCCGGTCAATATGGGTATTCCCGTTAACCAGCCGCCGGCAACCGATGTCGATCCTCTGCGCTTGGGGGATGATCGCGAACCCTGGATTACCGCCGATGGTAATACCATTTATTTCAAGTCGGACCGCCTGGCGACATCCAATCCCACCAATGCCAACGATCTGTTTGTTACTCATAAGGTCAATGGCTCATGGTCGGAACCGGAATTGATTGGGCTCCCAATAAGCACCAATGCGGGCAATGAACACTGCCCCGCGATTCTGCAGGACGGGGAAACTCTGTGCTTCGCCTCGGCACGGGAAGGTGGTTATGGTGGCGCAGATATTTATTGTTCGAAGCAGGACTCCAGCGGCAACTGGATGGAGCCCGTCAACCAGGGTCCAAATATAAATACCGCTGGGCAAGAATTTCACTTCACGCAGGATTCCAGCGGAATGGTGTACTTTACATCCAACCGCCCGGGAGGATTTGGCGGTATGGATCTTTGGGGAGCCATGCAACTGGGGGAAAATAGCTGGGGGGCTGCAAAAAACCTGGGTCCACAGGTGAATACCGCAGGGGCCGATATGTGTCCGGCGCTGCCTCCGGGTGGCGACACCTTCTCCTGGTTTTCATCCAGGTCTGACAACAGCCTGGGCGCCATAGATATCTTCTGGACTAACAAGGCAAACACTCAGTAGCCAACTCATCGAGTTACCTAAAGACGACAAAGAGGGCAGCAGTAATTTGATCGACTCCGTCTGGCATGTAGTCGATTTCGACTCGACTATTCATCGTGCACAGTACTCGGCTGATATGGGTGACCCGTATTGCACGCTAATCAAATTGAGCGACGATTCCTTCCTGGTCTATAGCCCCGGCCGGGGACTCGCTGACTCCGCAAAAGAACTTCTGCCGGAGAATCCCCAATTGATCTTGTTAGCGCCAGCCACTGGTCACACTCTCGGCCTGGAAGAGTGGAAGAACGCTTTTCTGAGAACGACAGTGATTGCTTCGAATGAAGCCCGAGTACGAATCCGTGAGAAGACTTCCATCACTACGCCGCAAGATGCTGGCTCCGTAAGTGCGTCGTTACCTGAACACGTCAAAATCCATGTCGTGCCAAGCAACAAGTTAGGCGAAATCTGGGTGAGCCTGACAACTGATGAGGCGGGCGGGACGATTTATTGGGCAGTTTGCGATTCAGTCATGAATCTGTCCGAACTTGGTGTCGGGCTCGTCACAAAGATCTTCTTCAAATTCTATGGCCTGGGAATCGGAATTCGCATTCATAAAATCTTCAGTCGCGGAGTTAAGGACAAGTCGGAATTTCTCCAATGGGCTTCGCAGCGATTTCCGAATGACAAGCGTAACGTTTTACTGCCTTGTCACGGAGCAGTTTACGATGCGCCCGACCTTTCCGAGCGTGTGACCGAACTGATTAACAGTAATTTTTCCTGAGTAGCTGTCAGGCTGCCTATTAAAAAGGGGCGGCAAGCTAATGCTTGCCGCCCCTTTTTGGTCAATGGGATTGTAGTTCGCTTCGCCGTTCTAGCTTAAGGCTGTCCCGAACAGATTCAACAATCTACTCCAGGCTCGTTCCGCCTGAGCCTGGTGATAGACCATGGAATCGAGGGCACACCAGCCGTGCATTGCGTCTTCGTAGACTTCGATTTCAGCCTGAATGCGCGCTGCAGCATAGGCTTCACGCAAGGTTTCCTTCGCTTCCGGATTATTGTCATCATCGTTCTGCGCGACACAGTGCAACATCTGCGCTTGAGTATCCGGAATCAACAGATGGGGACTATTCGGAGCATTCGTTGCCAGGCCTCCCCCGTGGAAAGTCGCGCCTGCAGCCAATCGATCTGGCACGGCGGCGACGGTGCGCATTACCATAGGACCGCCCATGCAATAACCGGTGGTACCAATGCCCTTGTTGGTATCGACTTGAGGCTGATCGTCCAGCCAGGCGACGAAGGCACGCGCATCGGTGAAATGAGTATCGGCATTCAGGTTTTGGGCCATCGGCAGCACCAGGTTACGCACCTCAGGATTACCGAAGCTGTCTCCCAGTTTAACGACCGGGGAACGAGCATCGCGGTAGAACGGGTGGGCAGTCAGCACTGCGTAGCCAGAACGGGCCAGCCGCTTGCCCATTTCACGAAAGGCCGGCCGTAGTCCCAGGATATCCGGCCACACCAGTACGGCAGCATGCGCCCCGGTGGAGGGGTAAGCAAAATAGCAGTCGGCTACTCCATCGGCGGTGCGAATTTCGACATCGATTTCGGTAATCGACTGGGCATTCGCCATGGGGGGAAATAGCATGGCCAGACCGGCACCCGTGGCCAGCTTGGCGAAATCACGCCGGGTCATCTCGGGGTGGCGGCGCAGGTACTCTTCTGCTTCTTTCTGGGTATCGTTATCACACATGTAAGACTCCTTACTGATCCTCTTGTTATTGCTTCGGTTTTACTCCAATCAAGGCATAATAGCCAGCCCATTCGGGCAGCACGAGCGCTACAGATTGTTGTATAGTCCTGAAATCCACTGATAAGGACAACAACAGATAAAAGAGAGGTGCCCAAATGGCGCGCACATCACGTCGACATTTCCTGCAGGCTTCGCTGGCGGCCAGTCTGGTTTCTCTGCCTTCACTGGCATTGGCACAGCAATCGAGAGTCGCTACGGTGGCGGGCACCGGGGTTGCCGGCTACGAGTTCGAGGGTCCCGGTGGCGCACTGGCGACGGAAACACCCGTTAACAATCCCTACGGAGCCGCAATTGGACCGGACGGCGCTCTGTATTTCTGTGAAGTAGACACCGGACGAGTGCGCCGACTCGACCTGGACACAAACCGGCTCTCTACTATCGCCGGCAATGGTGAGAAAGGCTTCGTGACGGAGTCGCGAAGACCTCTCGAGACGCCATTTTCGGCCCCACATGAAATTCGTTGGGATCAGCAGGGAAATCTTTATATCGTCGAGCGCGATGGCCACTGTGTACATCGCATCGCCTGCCAGTCAGGCCTGGTGACCACGCTGGCCGGTAATGGCGAGGCGGGCTTTTCCGGCGACGGCGGCATCGCTGTGCTATCCCAACTCAGGCAACCGCATAGCATCGTCTTCGATCCCCAGGAGAACCTGTTGATCTGCGATATCGGTAACCAGCGACTGCGAATCGTGAGCCGCGAAACCGGTTTCATCGAGACCTTGTCCGGCACCGGTGAACGCATCGCCACTCCCGATAACGGCCCTCTTTCTGGCACTCCCTTGTTGGGGCCCCGCTCCATCGATTGCGATCCAGACGGTAATGCCTACCTCGTGCTGCGCGAGGGCAATTCAGTCTATCAACTGGATATTGCAGGCAATCGTCTGCAACGACTAGCTGGAACCGGGGAGCGTGGCTATACCGGTGACGGTGGACCGGCCATCAGCGCGACATTTAATGGACCCAAAGGCATCGCCTATTCCCGCCAGGATCACAGCCTCTACATCGTGGACACGGAAAATCATGTTATCCGCCGCATGTCACTCGCCAGCGGGGTCATCGATACAGTGCTGGGCAATGGCGAACGAGGTGACGGCCCGGATGGTGATCCACTGGGATGCAAAACCAATCGACCGCATGGAGTGTGTGTACATCAGGGTGTTGTCTATGTTACCGATAGCGAGAGTCATCGCATACGTGCGACCACTGGGCTGATGGGTTAGTCACTGCACCACTGTTACTCAATTAGCCAAATATCGATTGTTAGTCATAATAGGCAGGCGCCAGATTCAGCGAGTTGGCCAATTCCAGATTGTGCTCGATCCAGAAAGTTGCTCCCGTTTCTCTGATCAAAGCCTCTACCTTGTCCATGGACTCCAGTGTCTGCTGTGCATCGGTATTAAAATCTGGCGTGCGACGCAGTCGCCTGGTCGCTTCGAAATGATACAGGTCACCTGAGAGTATCAACGGTCCGAAATTTTCCAATTGCAGCGATAACACCTGGTGTCCGGGCGTGTGACCGGGCGCCGAAACAATCATTACGCTACCATCACCGAATACATCATGATCCCCATCGAGAACAATCCGCTGTGAATTTTCCAGTTCATTGTACAGCGGTGGTCGAAACGCGGGGTTTTCTTCTGGATGTTCGAATGCAGCCACTAACTCAGTTTCCTGGATCAGGATCGTCGAATCCTTGAAGGCGTTGGCAGCACCGACATGGTCATAGTGAAAGTGAGAGAAAGAAGCGAACCGAATGTCGGCAGGCGTCAGCCCAATTGTCTGCAACTGATCGAGGATCGAATTCTCATACCAACTTGTGGCACCCTGCTCACGAGGTCCAACGCTATCCAGCGGCAAACCCGCGTCCCACAATAAACGACCCTGTTCATGTTCAATAAGATAACAGGGCACAAACAATTCACGTACCTCGGTTTCGTCATTGCTCAAACCAAAATTGCTGATATCGGCGAAGACCAGATGGCCACAATCGAAAACGTAGAGCTTTAAGTCTGCCTGAGCGGCGCTGCAGGAAAACAGTAGCAACATCGCGAGCGCAAATTTTTTCATTGTTTTCTCCAAACCAGTCTATTTGCATAGTTAGGGACGAAATGTGTAAGAACAACAAGGTGCCTGGCACATTCGTGGTTTTGGTTTTTAAGGTGCTAGTGCCGTCCTGACTTCTGGGGTGAAGGGATGGCCTGCATCGGCGTTCTTCCAAATCTCGGCGAGCTGTGAGTAATAGTGCCGGGACAGTTCTAGCTCGCCGAGTTGTGCGGCGGCTCGTGCCGCACCCAGGGTCAAATTGGTGCGTCCCCTGTAGCGTGTGAGACCCAATTGAAACTGCACTAGTGCGGCTTCCGCGTCGCCGACCTGCAACAAGGCTTCGCCGTAGACTTCCATGGAGGGTTTAAGCGGTCTCGGCGGTACACCGATGATGGTAACCGGCCGCTCCCAGTTCAAGTCGTTCGCCTCGCGCAACATACTTAGTGCAATTTCATTGTGCCCCCATGCCAGGTGAATCAATCCTTCCACCATGCGGGCCGAAACCGGCCCCTGGGCGGCGGGATTGTCGTCCAGTGAACTTAGCGCTGCCACGGCTTCAGTGGCGAGTTCCAACTTACCAGAACGGGAGGCCGCAATACCGATTGCCTGCCACAGACCCGGATTATCCGAGGAGTACTCTCGGGCGATATCCGCCATTGCCTCTGCCTCATCCCAGCGTTCCAGGTCCAGCACCCAGCGTGCGTTAACATCGGCGAAAGGTACGCCAATCTCTTCCGCCAGGCCGCTGGCGATGTAATCCGCTCTCACTCGCTCCCGTATGCTCAGGGCTGCATCGAAATTACCGGCCTGCAAATAACCGTAGTTAGCGAACTGCAGCAGATGCCCGTAGTTGTGTGCATTCAAGTCTTGTAGAGACCAGCCATTGTCATCCACCCACCGCATGGAAGAGTCGAATGCCTGCATGTTTGATTCCGCCACCTGCTCCCACATGCCGTGTTGCAGATAGTAATGGGAAGGGATGTGTAGCGCCTCGGCGGCGTCGGTATCTATCTGCAGCAGATTATTGACCGCAAGAATCCCGATATCTGTGTTCTCCGGATCGTCGGTGCTCTGAATCAGGTAGCGGTTAGCCCCGGGATGCCTGGGATTCGCACTCAGCACTTCCATGGAGAGACCTGCCATGAGAGAGCGTTTCTGTTCCCTGGTCATATCCAATGGAATGATGCGCATCAGCGACAGGGCATACCAGGCTCTGGCCTCTACATCGTTGCTATAGGTTTTGGTTAGTTGCTGCATGACTTCCGAGTAGGCCAGTTCCCGTTCAGCCTGAGTGCCGACACCGAATAATTTTTCGATTGCCGCCAGATAGGCTTTTACCCCTGGCGGTGGGTGCCTTGGCGGCCCGTGCTGCGGGTGTTGCACCCAGCCGGTTCAACACGGCGCGCGCCTCGTCCAGCCGGTGAATGCTCCAGATAGTGCGATGGTTGTTCAGTGCCTCGCCCCAATAGGCCATAGCAAAATCCGGTGAGAGTTGCTGGGCCTGCCGGAAGTGCCGTTCGGCGTCCTCAAACATGTGGAGATGCATATTTGTTACACCATCCAGGAAATGCTGCTGTGCCTCTGAGGTTTCCGAAGTTGGAAATACTACGTTCCAGTTCTGGTGGGTCTGGCCAGAGAGTTGTACGCTGGATATGAGAATGGCAAGCGATAACAGAATCTTACTGAAGTGAGACATGACAGACCCCATTTGTTATTTGAGTCCCGATAATATGACATCTTCAGGCGCTTGGCGCCCTTTTTTGATCCAGGGAACCTAGATTACACCGGGTTGTTGAGTCACAATAATCCAGATTTTAGCGGCTAGGAAGAGAGTGATGAACATGTCACTTTTAAGCTACAATCGGTAGCGCCCAACAAAGCCGTGTTTGACGGACTAAGCTACGAGTCGATTGAAAGCGATCAAAGAAGATTTCTTTGCGACTACAACAATCGGATGGATCGATTACCACCGAAGTCTTTAATCTGCGACGCGGGCCAGTGAATTAATCTTGATAAGAGCTGCAAGGAGTACTACTTGAGCGAAGAACGCGTAAAGGAACTCATCAGTATCAAAAGCGTTATCCTCAACGTTTTGAATCGCTGAACAGGAGCAGAACCTATGAAGAATTTTTTTAAATGGTTGGGTATCGTGCTGGGCTCGCTGGTCCTGTTGGTGGGTATTTTTCTATTCAGCATGCGATTCTCCGATGGCCCCGTGGAGGTATTCTCTGGCGGACCGTTTACCAGCGGCCAACTGACCACCGCCCCCGACGACTGGAGTTATTTGACTGACCGAGGCACCATCGAGTTCCAAACCATGGACCCGGCAACCTCTCGAACTGTGTGGCTCGCTGTACACGAGGCGCGCCTGTTCTTCGTCAGTGGCTACATGAATACCGGCTACGGCGGCATATGGAAACAATGGCCTCACTACCTGAGCAATGACAATAACGTCATCCTGCGCATCGACGGCAATCTCTACGAGCAACGGCTGGAGCGCATCATGCAAGGTCCAGAGGTGGTACCCGTACTTACGGAGTTGGCTCGAAAGTATTTTCCCGGCGGCGAGGCTGGACTGGCTACGGCTGACGGAGTTACCAACGGGGATACCTGGATGTACGAAGTCCTGGACCGTTAGTAGCAGTTCATCAATCCCATGTGAACAATCAGAGTCTTTTCAGTCGGCGGCAGCATCGACAAGATTCACATCGATGCCAGGTTCAATATTGGCGCGGCACTCTCTGCCCTCCGCTGTGACTATCGCCATGAACGACAGCTGTTCGATTTTGGCAAAGTGACAAAAGATGCCGCACAGAATAAATTCATGTCATTATGAAGCGTCCCCTAATGAGAGAATCGCCATGAACATTTCAAGAATACTAATGAAATCCACATTCGTCCTCACTGCAGCAGGCCTGCTGGCGAGCTGCGGCGAGCCAGAAGCGCCGGCACCAGAGACTGAGCTGACATTCGAAGAATTATTGCAGACTCAACTTATTCAGGCACAACCCGGCGACGTGATCGAAATTCCCGCCGGTACTCATGAGATTACCCGCAGCCTGTCATTGAATGTTCCCGGCATTACCCTGCAGGGTGCTGGTATGAATGAGTCGATTCTCTCCTTCAAGAATCAGGTTCAGGGCGCCGAAGGCCTGCTGGTGACTGCCGACGATTTCATCATCCAGGATCTCGCCATTGAAGACACCGTTGGCGATGCGCTTAAGGTAAATGAGAGTACTAATGTCACGATTCGCCGTGTACGCACCGAGTGGACCCGAGGTGCCAATACCGAGAACGGTGCCTACGGAATCTATCCCGTGCAGTCCAGAAACATCCTGATCGAGGACTCGGTGGCGATCGGCGCATCTGATGCGGGCTTTTATGTCGGGCAGTCCAGCCAGATCATCGTGCGAAATTCCCGAGCCGAGTACAACGTTGCCGGTATCGAGATTGAGAACTCTACCTTTGCCGATGTCTATGACAATGTAGCCACCAACAATACCGGTGGCATCCTGGTGTTCGACCTGCCCAATCTGGAGGTTCAAGGTGGTCAGGCAACCCGCGTGTTCAGCAATGAGGTTTATCGAAACAACACAGAGAATTTCGCCCCGGAAGGCAATATCGTCGGTAATGTTCCGCCGGGTACCGGCTTGCTGGTGTTAGCCAACGACAATATCGAAGTGTTCGAGAATCAATTCTGGGACAACAACAACGTCAATATCATGATTTATAGCTTTACGCTCGGTGGCCGCACTGTTAGTGATTCCGAGTACGATCCATTCCCAGAACAAATCTACGTCCACGACAACGAGTTTCGCGGCGGTGGCACCGCACCACGCCATCGCTCATTGGTGCCCTGGCATGAGGCAAGCGGTCTTAATACGCCCAATATTGTCTGGGACGGTCTGGTGAAAGCAGGTGCCAGTGGGGATAACATCATCTGTCTGGGGAATGAGACTAGCACCAGCTTCATAAACCTGATGGGCGGCGAAGATCCGGCGGCCGTGTCCTACGACAAGGCGCCTCATCTGTGTACCCTGCCGCGTCTGCAGAAGATCGAGTTCGATGTGCCGGGGGACGACTGAATCAGCAAGCCTCCAGGTCTTTCTGTAGCTTGCTCAACAAACTCGCCGAGGACGTGGAATAGGCCTTGATCCAGCGCTCGTAGCGCCCGAATTAGTGCTATTCAAACACTGCCTCACTGCCACGCGCGATATTCATGTACGCTTCCTTGAAGCCCGGCAACAAGTAGCCTTCTTCGATGAGTCGGTCAGTAGCGGCTTCATACTTGTCCAGGTAACTATCGAATGAAGGGTAGAGCCCGTCGATGGAGTTGCGTGGATCCCGCGCCTGTAGCGCCGTGACCGTATCGCTGGCAAACGGAATATACCCTCCGGACAACCGCGCTAAAGATTTCTCCGCGCCAGTTGCCGGTGCCCGCAGGTTCCAGGGTGTAAATGTGGCAAGTGGCACCATCGTGGCAGGCGGAAGTATGGTGCTCTCGGCCAGATCATTGTTATCTGCATTCACTGCGGGCACTAATGCACCATAGAATTGATCCGAGTAATCCGGATGTTGATCGACTATGCGCTGATCATCCCAACGATCACCATAGTTCACATGGCTGGGTTTGTAGATTGCGGTCGGATGGGTTACGAAACTCAGGCTATTCCAGGCTTTTCGATTGATACGTCCATCGATGTGGGAGGCCACCAGCGATCCGTCTACAATTCTCGGATAGCGCGATGCCGGTGGAGTTTTATCTTCGGATACCCAATCATACATGCTGGCAACCAATGACATGCCGATAGGGTTCCACATGCTGGGATTCGGTGGCAGCTGTCCGCTACTCGCCGGGCGTGGGATGCCATTACCGGATCCATGCTGGGAGCCGCCGATGGTGTAGAAGCGCACTTCTTCCGGTAACACGGCGTCTGCTGTGCCCTGCGGATTGGTGTGGGGCAAGGATCCAGCCCGTACCCAGTATTCATTCGATGTCTGAATATGCATGAGCTTGGGCACCGTATTGGAGGCCCGGGCTTTATTCAGTATTCCATCGGTTTTCCCCGTAAAGGGATCGGTGCTCTCTCCATACGTAAACGGGAACAGGTCATTGGGGAACAGGTAATTCGAATGCTGGCCATTGGTGCGGGTGGGCATGGCGAAGCGATTATTGAACATGCCGTAACCGCTGCCTGCTATAAATGGCACGACGCCGTCGAAGACTATTCTCTCATCGAGGTCGGCATTGAATCCGTCATACAAGTACTGTCGCAACAGGCGTCCACTCTGTGAAAAGCCGTAAGCCACGGTGTGTTCGATCTGTGGTAGTTCCAGCTGCTGAAGCTCACTGCTGCCTGCACCCCCATAGCGAATCAGCGACACCAGGTCGCGAATGCCCGCCATGCCAGCACCGGCCAACACAGGATTCTTGGCCTCATAGATCAGCTCGTAGGTGTAGCCGGGTTGCAAGCCACCTTGCAGATTGAGGGTCACCACCGGCTGATTACCGTCAGGTTCGGGCTGTACGTCCAGCGTAAACTGGGAACTTTCGATAGGTACGCGAGGATCGGTGAGATACACACGCTGGCTAAGGGTTGCTTCCCTCAGCCCGGCGGCTGTTGGCTCATAGGCCAGGTGGCCTCCACCGGCGATATTTACATCGTTCGACTCCCGGCCCACGCCGACCTCATAGCGTACATCGCCAGTAATCGGCTGCTGCGCCGATCCCACGATTGGCGCATGCAGGCGCAGGCGCCCGTCACGCGGCGCTATCTCGTTAATCCAGCCGGTTAATAGATAAGTAAATCCCATCCCGGATAAGGGATACTGCAAGGAGATTTCCGGCGCACCGGCACCACCGCCCCGGTTATTCACCGTATACAGCAGCCCACCGTTGGCAACATCTTCCGAAGGTACCAACATCTTGAAGTCGGCCGAGTACTCGACGAGTCCTGACCGATTGGTCGGCGCATACTGTATGTCAGTAACCGCTGCATTGGCTGGATCAGACGGATCCAGAGTGAAGTACACCACCCCGTGAATAGCTTCATAGGTGAAGCTCACTGCCGAATCGGCGAGTGCCTCACGGTCAGTGATTTCTATACGGGTGACCTCACCGTACAGGAACGAACTGGTCAGAAAAACAATTGCGGTTGAAACTGCCGTAAGTAACTTTATTCTCGACATGATGATATCCGTTGGTGCTTTTACAATTATGGGTGCATTAGCGCACTGGGTGACCACCGAGTTTTTAACATTTCTGGCCGATAGTCAACGATAGCTTGAGGCTGAAAACCCTCAGTTTGCCGTTACTCGGGCACTGGCCGCCCGTTTTCTGGAACGTTGATAGATGGACGGCATCAGCGCAGTAAGCACAGAACCGGTCACCAACAGCAGGGCGCCTATAATAGAAAGAAGAGAAAGACGATCCGAGAATTCGTATGCGGGGTAGAAATAAACGGTCAGCTTGAGACTGCCGATAGTAAACAGTGGTGCCAGTGCCAATACGGCACTCACCTTGGAAGCATCCCAGAGATTGAGCGCCTCAGCAAAACAGCCATAGGCAACCAGTGTATTCAGACAACAGAACCCGAGCAGCGCCATCTGAATTGGCGTCAATTGCAGAGCGCTGAGGGGTGTAACAAACGGGGCCAATACCAGAAAAGAGAACGAATAGATGAAAAACAATATCTGTGCTGAAGAAAATGTTTCCAGCAGCTTCTTCTGCAGTAGTGCATAAACGGTCCAGGTCACCGCTGACACGAATACGATCAGTATGCCGATAGTTTCCATGTTTTCCAGATTGGTCAAGTCCACCAGCCGCTCGTTAAAGAATAGGGCCAGCCCGGCAATGATGAGCAGTGTTCCCAGCTTCTGAACACCAATAAATGGCTCCTTGTAAAAGACTACGCCGCCCAGTATCAGGAACAAAGTCGTCAATTGGATGACGGCTTCGGTGGTTTCCCCATTGATGAAATTCAGACTGTAATTGAACAAAAAATAGTTGCTGAATAGTCCCACCGCAGCAATGACTAGATACCAGCAAATTCTCCAGGGAACTGCCATGAGATTGGGAAGCTGCTGTTTAAAGGCAAGCCAGGGAAGCAATACAGCGGCTGCAACAATGAATCGATACCAGACAATGGTAATTGCATCCATGCCTGACAATAGTTCTTTCAGGGCTACAGGCAACATACCCCACATGGCGGCAGTAATCAGGGAAAGGAAAAATCCCAGCGTTGGATTCTGAGTCGAAGTGCTCACAAATTGTCTGTCATTGAGTTAACGCCCGGAGTCTTTCATGGTTGTTTCCAGCCCATTAGGAATTCCATTTTTTGTCAGTGCAAGCTAATCGCATTAATAAGCGAAAGCAAATAGTTTCGCCCCTTGCAAGGGCTGGCAGCTATGGAGGAATCTACGGGGTACGAACTAGGACAGTTTGATGTGACGAGAAAACCTGGCGCTGAGGAATTCCATTTGGTCAGCCAGCACATTGTGGTTGGACAGATACAGGAATTCATACCGATTAGGCACAAATGGAATCGCCAACAACTCCATATTGGCATCTTCCGGGACTCGGTCTGCCTTCCGATTATTACAGCGGCGGCAGGAAGTGACTACGTTGGTCCACGCATCCGAGCCACCTTGTGAAAGTGGATTGACGTGGTCACGGGACAGATTACTCACAGCAAATTGACCACCGCAGTACATGCAGATGTTCTTATCTCGACGAAATAAAAATCTATTTTCCAGCGGGGGATCAAAATTTTCTTTATGTACTTTGCCATTGCAGGCGACAATGCTGGGCAATATCAGTACGGACTGAACGCCGCTGCGATTATAACCGCCGCGAATCTCCATCACTGTATTACCTAAAAACCAGATAACCTGATCTTTAACCAACAGAGTCGCGGTTTCTTCCCTGGTTAACCAACTAACTGGAATCCCTGCCTTGTTTAGTCTCAGAACCTTGGCATTCACGTCGTCACCTGCACAAAGTGTTTTTTGGAAGAGCAGTACTAATAGTGAAAGTTTAAGACGCTCTGACTAATTATTCAACGTCTCTATGCGGTTTCTTATGGTTTATCGGCGATTTTGTTTGTCTCTGAACTTTAGGATGATCATTCTAAAGTTGAAAACATCCTTTATCGGGAGCGCGCTCTCAATTTCTGGTAACCACCATTGCTTAACCAATAGCCACCCTGGAGTAATAGAATAAGTGCAATGAAGATTGGAAATGTTCCCAGGTCGGCTCCCCCCACCTGGAAATAGAACACGGCATTGTAACTACGATCTTCAGTAGGGTGCTCGGCAGTGACAATCCCCAGATAGGTCCCCCGGCTATCGAATTCGTAGCTGGCAGTATAGAACCCTCCAGATTCGATTCGTGGCCGTTCGTAGTAAACTGTTACTGCCTCCAGATCCTCGATAGCCTCAATATCTTCCCAGGAAGCAAACTGACCGATGCCATTCACATCCCTGATAATACGAAAATCGATTTGCATCTCCGCCAATAAGCCATGCAGATACTCCATCACGAAAACCGATCGGCTCACATCGGGAATGTCTTCGCAAAACTCTCTGTTGTCGCTAGATTCAGGCTGGAATACTGTGAAATGTGCCTGCATGAAATTAATGTTGATGAGGCAGCGATCTTCTTCCATATCGACACTGCCATGAGCGATTGCCTGACTTGAAACACTACCGGTCGCAACTAACTGAATGACAAGAATCAGCTTGCGAAGAAAATTATTTGTCATGACAGAGTTGCGAGAAGAGGTCCGAAAAAGGCGCACACCTTAGCATGAATACATGAATGACACACGATCTCGGAATAGTGCGCATCCACTGGGCTGGCTTACCAGGGAATAATGCCGCCGTCGTAATTGAAAAAGCTGCCGTTATTCCCGGCATCCAAATTATCGATCACCTTGAGCATGCCGGATACGCTGGTGCTGGCATCGATAAGGGCATTGGGCCCACCCATGTCCGTCAATACCCAGCCTGGATGCAATACCGCTGCGCTGAATCCGGCGTTCCCCAGATCTACAGCAATACTCTTTACTACCGCATTCAAAGCCGCCTTCGAACTGCGGTACACATAGGAACCGCCTCCCTTATTATCATCGATTGAGCCCATCTTGGAGGTGATGTAGGCAAACTTTTTTCCATCGCCCTGCCGCAGGTTGTCGATTAGCAATTGGGTGAGAATCATTGGAGCCATGGAGTTGATTTGCAGTACATCAATCCAGTCTCCGGTACCGACGTTACCAAATACAGAATCTCTCGGTCCGTAGACGCCGGCATTATTGATAAAGATATCGATGGGCCGCCCTTGTAAAGCTGCAGGCAGCTCTTCCATGGATTGCTGACTGGAGACATCGAGCTCAAATAACTTCAGTTCATCACTGCCATTAGTTAAGGCATTTAGCTCCAATGCTGCTTGCGGATTTCGACAGGCTCCCAATACCCGATCGCCGCGTGCCAGCATCTGCTTTACAAATTCGAGGCCGATGCCCCGATTACAACCAGTGATCAATGCTGTCGCCATTGTGTCTCCTTTGCCAAGAATCAAGTTTCCCTGAGCTAATTGTTGGGTAAATCTACCTGCCTGTTGCCATTACGTCAAAGTCAGCGGCGAAACCGATAGGCGTAACTTTTCTATCCTGCCGTGCGTTCAATGAGTGATGCTCAAAAAATGGGCGGGTTTTGCTATACTGGCCCGCCGCCAGAATCGGGGCCGGGTGTTTCATTGGAGAGAAGTATGAAGATCAGCTTGGTTGCTGCGCTAACAGTGGCCATGACTACGCAAGCGCTGGCCCAGGATGTGGAAGAGATTGTCGTGGTCGGAGTCGTACCAGCTGGCGCGAGTCAGGACCTGGACAAGGTCCCCTATCCGATTCAAGCCAGCAACGCCGCGGACCTGGAGAACATGCAGGCCGTAAGCATCGCCGATTTCCTCAAGCAGAGTTTCTCCAGCATCTCTCTCAATGATGCGCAAAATAATCCCCTGCAACCTGACCTGCAGTATCGTGGCTTTTCTGCATCTCCGCTATTGGGTCTCGCCCAGGGAATCGCGGTGTATCAGAATGGTGTGCGCATCAATGAGCCCCTCGGTGACGCGGTCAACTGGGACCTGCTGCCGCAATCTGCCATTGGGAATATCACTCTGAGCGGCGGCGCCAATCCGCTGTTCGGCCTGAACAGTCTCGGCGGTTCGCTGGCCATAGACATGAAGGATGGCTTCAACTTCGACGGTTCCAGCATCGAAGTCAGCACCGGCTCGTTTGGACGCACTACGGCCAATCTCGAACTGGGTGGTAACGACGGCCAACTCGGCTACTACATTAATGTCGAGTCATTTGATGAAGATGGCTGGCGCGATCACTCCAAATCGGATGCCCTCAGTTTTTATGGCAGTGTGGGTTGGCACTCTACATCCACTCAGTTGAATTTCAATTACCAATACGGCGAATCAGATTTGATAGGATTCGGATCTTCACCGATTGAACTCATCGAGCTGGACCGTGAAGCAATTTTCACTGGTCCGGATATCACCAAGAATGATATGAACATGATGAGTCTGGATTTTTCCCATCAAGCCACTTCTTCGATCAGCTTCGGTGGCAATATTTTCTACCGGGATAATAAGACCGATTCCTTTAACGGTGACGGCTCCGATTTCGCTATTTGCGAATTCGGCGGTACCGCGATGTTGCTGGATGGCCTGGAAGATGACGACCTCGACACACTTGGCCTGGATGACGATGACATCTGCGATAGCCAGTATGCTGACCTGGATGGGTTGGAAGATTTTCTGAATATGACCGCCGCCCTATTTGATGAGGATGAATTTGAGCTGCAGGGTTTTGCTGGGAACGATCTGTCAGGCACTGGACTCCTTTCCGATCAAGCTATCAACAATTTGAGTGATCGCAGTCAGGAAAGCACGGGTGCCGATTTCCAATGGACACTCGACGGTAATTATTTCGGCTATAACGGACAGCTGATTCTCGGTAGCACCTATTTCGATGGCAAATCAAAGTTCAATTCAGTAGTTGAATTGTCGCTCATGGACCCACTAACCCGCCTCACGTCCGGTTTGGGCTTGGGCGCTTTTATCGATTCTGAAGCGACTATGATAAGCACCGAAACCGAATCCGTAAGCCTGTATGCCATGAACACACTGAATATTTCTGAAGAAATCGCGGTTACGCTTTCCGCGCGCGCTAATCGGTCCGATGTTGATTTGCATGATAATTCCGGAGAACGCCCCGAGCTTAATGGCAGCCATAGCTTCGAACGAATCAATCCCGCCATCGGACTTACCTGGAATATTTCAGACTCGCATAACCTGTACGCCTCCTATAGCGAATCATCGCGTGCGCCGACGCCGATCGAGCTCGCCTGTAACGAAGGTGTATTCGATCTGGCCGTTCAATATGCCGAGGCAGCAGGCGAAGACCCTGATGACGTGGATTTAGAGTGTCGACTGCCAAATGCCTTCCTCGCCGATCCACCATTGGATGATGTGGTGGCCAAGAGTTTCGAACTCGGCAGCCGTGGGGTTTTCGGTGATATAGCTTATTCGGTGGGTTTGTTTCATACCACCAACCACGATGACATCTTGTTCCAGACCACCGGCCGTTCCACCGGTCTGTTCGCCAATGTCGATAAGACGCTACGATCCGGTATCGAGAGCAATCTGACAGGCCAGTGGCAGAATCTGAGTTGGATGGTTTCCTACAGCTTCGTCGATGCCACATTTGAAGACAGCTTCGACGTGCTAAGCCCTAACCATGATCTCGCCGATGACGAAGGAAAAATCAGTGTAAACAGGGGAGATCGCATACCGGGCATTCCCCAGCATCAATTTAAAATGAATGCCGATTACCAATTGGCTGAAGGTTTTAATATTGGGCTGGATGTCGTGAATAACTCAGACCAGTACCTCAGAGGCGATGAGTCGAATCAACTCGATGAGATAGATGGCTACACCGTGGTCAACTTAAGAGCACGCTATCAGGTGACGGAGGATCTGGAAATCTTCGCCACGGTACAAAATTTGCTGGATGATGAGTTCGAGACCTTTGGCTTGTTAGGAGAAGAACCGGGCGAAACGGAAGTACCTATCATCGAAGATTTCGAGATACCGCTATTCCTGGGGGCGGCTCCACCGAGAGCCGGTTTTATTGGTCTACGCTATCGCTTCTAGAGACCCTCTGAACAAGTCACCATAAAGAGAAGAAACCAACTCCATGAAACTTGCCAATCAACTGGAAAAACTCGGTACCGAAACCGCCTTTGCGGTTTCCGCGGCAGCCGCCGCCTGGGGCGCTAAGGGAAACAATATCTATCCTTTTCACCTCGGTGATATGAACGTTCCCACCCCTGGCAATATTGTCGAAGCTACAAAAAAGGCAATAGGCGACGGCTACACCGGTTATTGCCCGGGCGCCGGTATACCGGAACTCAGGGCGGCAATCGCCAGAGATGTCGGGGCAAAACGACAGCTCGATTATAGTATGGAGAACGTCTCCATCCAGCCAGGCGGCAAGCCTGTGATCAGCAAGTTCCTGGCCACAGTGATGAATCCGGGTGACGAGGTGCTCTACCCTAATCCCGGCTACCCAATCTACGAGTCACAGATCGAGTACCAGGGTGGTGTCGCCGTTCCCTACGGCTACGTCGAGACAGCAACCGGATTCGATCTTGACCTCGATGTCATCAGGCGCAGCATCAATTCAAACACGCGTGCGCTGATCTACAACAATTTTCAGAATCCCAATGGCGCGGAGTCATCTAAAGCAGAGATGGAAGCGTTGGCACGGATCGCCATAGAAAATGATCTATGGGTGTTAAGTGACGAGGCCTATTTCGAAATTCAATACAGTGGCACTCCGGAGTCTATCGTCAGCCTGCCCGGCATGCAGGAGCGGTCTATTATTCTCTATACCTGCTCGAAGCGCTTCGCCATGACAGGCTGGCGGCTCGGCGCAGCCATCGGGCCGCAACCGGCCATCGACGTGGTCAGCAAATTCAATACCAACATCGAATCCTGCACGGCTCACTTCATCCAACGGGGCATGGTTGATGCCATCGAAGGCGATCCATCGGGTCCCGATGCCATCATCGACGAGCTGCGTCGGCGACGCGATGCGTCCGTTGCCGGTCTTAATGCGATCGACGGTATTTCCATACATGCACCCAACAGCACTTTCTACCTGTTCCCAAACGTTACCAGAATCATGGAACGCAAAGGCTTTACGGATATCAACCAGCTCATGGACGAAGCCCTGATCAGTACTAACGTATCCTTCTGCACCCGCAAGCATTTCGGTCGGCCGCTGGAGAATGAGCAAGACCACTACGTGCGATTTGCCTATTCAGGGATAGATGTGGATGATATCAATGAAGGGATGGCCAGGCTGAAAGCCTACTTCGAGGTTTAGCGAGCAGAGGGCTTGGTTGTAATGGAACGCGAAATTGCCGGCGCTGTCCTGCACATATACCTAAAATAAATGGGGACGGAGGGATCAATTTTTACACAGCTGGTTAAAATTTAGTCCCTCCGACCCCTTCTCCTATTCATCCACCGCCTAGTCAAGGTCCGGCCGCAGGGGCTGCTGCACCGCCAGCAGCGTCACCGGCACCACTCGCTCCACCGCTGAACACCGGGCTAGGTCCGGAATCGTAAGCAGTTCCCCCGAGGTCTGTTCCTGATATTCGATCGTTTATATAGCCGTCATAATAAACAGAATTGGGAATCAATCCCATTCGTACCGCAGTAACAAAGTCAATCTCATCAAGCTCTGCCTCGAACAGCTCATCAAGCTCCTTTTGCAATGTACTGCGATATGCCAGCGCAACTGACAGTTCCTCATTATCCGCTGCAACTTTTGTCATTTCTTCGTTGAGTTGATCGTACAAGTCCCGGGATTGACGTATAGCTCTTTCTTCAGACACTGCCTCGCTAATGAATCGGGCTAGAAAACCCGGCTTACATGTCTGCCTGGTTATCAACGTCTCTTCGCCAGTTTCTCGTTCGCAGTTCAGATCAAAATCATCCCTGTTGTTCAATTCATTAAAAAGACCAAAAGCTCCAGCCTCAACCAGTTCCATCTCGTAGATGATTGATCTCAGCGTTCGATCGCCGAGAATTAGCGGCTGGTCAAGTGAGACGTCGTTTGAAACACCTTCTAATGCCGATTTTTGAAGTGCTAGAGCCTCAAAAAACTCTAGAGCCAACGCCCCTGCCTCTGTCGATGCATCTCCATTTGCAACTGCTTCGATTTCAGAGTTCTGTGTTGACCCGGTTCGATCAAAGCCTGTGGCATCTGTGTTTTGGGAAAAAGCGTTGAATGAAAACAACATTAAAGATGCAGCACTTGTGAACTCCTGAAAATCTTTGTGTAGTTCATGGGAAACTCTCTTCGTTCTTATTGGAGGTAGGCAAATTCTGCATTACATGGAACGAAAGGTAAACAGGCAGGGACTCAAACTGGCAAAGGAATGCCATTACGCTATTAATGTCCCCATCACAACCAAATTGAGTGCATCCGTTCTCTTTTACGAGACTTTTATTCCAGAAACAGTTCGCCGATATCCCTTAGATTCCGATTGGCTCCGAGATAGCCGCTGAGATTACACACGACGGCGACAACCACATTCTGTTCAGGATGCACCATAAATAGGGTGTTTCCACCAACCGAACCGCCTGTGTGACCAAACCAACTACCATCTCCATTAAAATCCACCCAACCAAGACCGTAGGTTTGGTCGGCGACCGTTTCAATCAGCTTAAGTGGGCTGAATACCCGTGCCCGCATCATGCCGAGGAACTCCTCGCCACTGGCTTCCTGCAAGGTCGCCGCCAACAATTCGTAGCCATGGCTGGAATAGGAGTATTCGTCACCCGGCACCGAGAGCAGCGGATCGTCCTCAAAGATTTCCAGTGCATCTACCACGTTGTTATAGTGCTTGGTAATAAAATTGTCTGAGCCATCAGGCAAATAGTGACGCACACCAGCCCGATGTGAGGCCAGAAGACGCAGGGTGACGGGTCCTTTTTCCTTCACTGGGAACTCACTCAGATAGGTTTGAATAGGAACATCGAGATCGATGACACCCTGCTCGTAGAGTAAGGCCATGGCGATGGAGGTCATGGATTTTGAAACACTGCCGATGCGAAACTTGGTGAGCGTGCTGACGGGTGCTTTGAATTCGACGTCGGCATAACCAAACCCTTCCGCCCAGACCAGTTGATCGTCAATGCCCACAGCGATTGACACGCCTGGCGCACCCCCATCGATTAATACCTGGATTTCTTCACGGGCCTGAATTATGGCTTGCTCGTAGTTTGAAGCGGCAGAGACCGTGTCGAATCGATCCAGGGGTACGGATTGCCCGACCGCCGAAACAGCATAACCGAGCAACAAAAAGAGGGTAATTTTTGGAATTAGCGTTTTCATCCATTGCTCCTTCCCTTAGTAAAGGGTACAGGTGGACCTAATTAATCACACTGAAAACCATCTATCCCCGGTTTTCGCCGGTTTTTAACGCGACTGTAGAAACCTCACGGCCTTGTCTGGAAAATCCGTAAACAGGCCATCCACATCAGCAGCGAAGTAATGCTTCTCCAACAAGTCTTCGAAGCTGTCTGCATAACGGGGCACCTGACCCGGGTCCGATCTGTAGGTATAGGGATGTACCCGTAATCCGGCGTCATGAGCACGCTGCACCAGGTCAGTAATCTCTATTTCGTCCCGGGTCGAGTTACGCGTGATTACCAGGCCTTTCTCCGGACCAATGCCATCGACATAATCGGCCAGCTTGTTCATGCCATCTTCGTCGAACATCCAGGGATAGGACTCGGCGTTGCCAATGAGTTGGATAAGGTTTACTTCTATACCAGCAGCCGGAAGAATCTGATTCCTGATGATGTCCAATTCTTCGAAACTAAAACATTGCAGGAACACCTTGTCCTGCCTGGTTGTATAGCCATACTCCTTTAATACGTTTACCACTGCCGTGCTGATGTCCTTGCCTTCGGCACGATGAAATTCAGGTCCCTTGATTTCCGGATAGATGCCGATGTCCTTGCCGGTGGATTTGTTCAGCCCCTGGATAAGCTCAATTTCCTCCTGAAAAGTGGACACCCGGAACGAGGACGATCCTATGGGAAAACGTGAGCTGTAACTCTGCTCTTTCTCGCCATCGCGGAGTCGAAATCCTTCACTGGCATTGAGCCCACGAATTTCCTGCAGTGTGAAATCGATAGCGTAGTAGCGGCCATCGTCGCGGATGCGGTCGGGAAATTGATCCGCCACATCGGTGGTGCGATCGAGGGTGATGTCATGCAGCACGATCATCTGATCATCACGGGTCATCACCACGTCCTGTTCGATATAGTCTGCACCCATCGCATAGGCCATGGCCTTCGCTTCCAGCGTATGCTCTGGCAGATAACCGCTGGCACCACGATGGGCGATGACGATCTTCTGAGCCAATGCGGAGGATGAAATCGTTGCAGCCATTAGTAGAGCACCGAGTATTTTTGCCTTTGCCATGAGTCTGTCCCGTCTCGCTGGGGTGTTGGAGTAAATTACTCGGAAATTCGGGGACAGACCACGTTTTTCTTATCTTGAGATCAATCTTCTTACTATAACCGTTGAAAAACGTGGCCTTTCCCGGATTTTCAAGATCCGAACCGATACCTGAGTTTGATAGCCACAGAATCGACAATGCGGTCATTCCAGGACTGTTCCAGCAAATCCTGGAAGGTAGTGAAGCTGTTGCGTGGCAGGTTGGCACCCCGCGTATAGACGATGAACAGGTCGGACAGGGGGGCAATTTCCCAGCGATAGCGAGCTTGAAAGGTGAACCGACTAATGACGAAATCATCAGCTTCAGCGTCCGGATTTGGCACGGACTGCAGAAAATCCCGCTTATGGGGATTGGCCTGCCAGAAACGATCCTCGAATGCCTTTAAGGCATTCCACTGCCCGCTGATCCGGAATTGTTGTTTGGCGCTGATGAAATAATTGACGTCCAGACGTGGTGCCCATTGATGGGCTTCGAAACTGGTGTAGGCACCATTGCCACGATGCACCAGCAGGGCTTCCCGGTCGGTATAGTTCAGGCTCAGGTCAAATGAGAAACGGTCATTGGGTCGCCATGCGAATCCAGCACCACTGGTAATGGTTTTCGAACCCAGGTCCTCCTGGTTAGCATTCAAGTTCACTCTGAAGGCCAGAGGTCGGGCCGGATCTGAACCGTATGAAAGCCAGGCTCCCCACCGTTCGGGGATCTTGAAATCTCCTGTGCCGCGACCCAGCCGGTCGTCGGTACGGGGGAAATAATACTGCAATGTCACACCCGCGACATCGTTGTCGTTATATGTCCAGGATCTGCCCAAGAATACTCCCGCCACCACCGGTTGGCCATCCGTGTTCCAGCGGTTACTGACGATCATATTGGTATTGCGGGACCTCAGATCGGGGATATCGGACTCTGTGAGTGAATAGGTGTAGTCCAGATTTACCTGCGAGTTGCGGGACAGAAAGCCCAGGTCATTCATGTCAAACTCGTCATCGATATATGTCGCGGCGATGCTGTGTTGTACGCCTTGCCGCGGTATGTAATTTATATCACCCAGGAAACCTGCCCCGGTGACATCATCCACATCGCTGTGCATGATCTGGCCGTCCAGGATCCATTTCTGATCCGCAGAAAAATAGTGAGCATCAATGGCATTAACGGTCGAGTCTATATCAGGATGAGAGATATTAGTGCCCATCCAGCCAATTGATCGTCGACCACCGGACTGTGTGTCTTCGTACAGCAACCTGGCTACAGAAAAATCTCTACCCTGGGCCTGTAGATGTACCCGGGTGCCATCGTCGAGGGTACCGTGAATCTCGGTATCGTCTTCGGAGGCGAACAGGGTTCCATAGCGCAGGTTGCCGTTCTGACCGGTAAACTTCATCGCACCTAGCAGATCGGTGGGTTGGCTCAGGTCGGTCGGCACTACTGAGACGCCATCAGGAATCGAATAACGCGCCGCACCGCCGATGCGCTTGGTATTCAACAGCGAAATAGGACCACCTGGCCCAGGGCTGAATCGAGAGCGCGGCGAAGTAGTGAAGATGTCCTGGCCTTCCAGAAAGAAGGTTCGTTTTTCCCTAAAGAATGTTTCGAACGCCGTGAGATTGACCACCACATCATCGGACTCCACGGTGCCGAAATCCGGGTTGAGCGTAGCCGATAGTAGCGTATTGGTAGTGGGGCGCCAGTATATATCGGTGCCCAGCTTGTAGTCCGCCTCGTGTTTGATGCCATCGAATACCGTTGATGCAAAGGGATAAAAGGTCAGCTGCCGGCGAGGTTCGATGTCCCTGAACTCATACTTCTGAAATCCCGACAGGTACACATTCAGAGTGGTAGGCAGCGGTGGAGTACTCCATCTTTCGCCTCTTTCTCCCAACTCCCGTTCGAAGGCCAGGCCGATGCGGCGGGTACCCTCAACCTGAGGCAGCGGCATCATGGACCAGGGCACAAAAAACTCCGCACTCCAGCCCTCATCGATTGCTTGGGTGCGACCGTCCCAGGAGCCATCCCACTGCAAGTTCTGCTGGCGCTCCGGGAGTACTGACATATCTGTCATCGTATCGCCCAGGTTCAACCTGATCCGGTATCCGTACAGACCTTCTCCCGATGCGTCGATGAGCACCTCGATACCGTCGCGTGGAAGCCGGGTGTCCCGATTGGTCATGCGGGCGACCAGCGATCCGGGCGGCTGATGATTGACGATGCCGAAGTACATCCCCCGTTGGGTGTAGAAGAAACGAATGTCAGTCTGGTAGGGAGCATCGACCAGGGTATCCGGTTCGATAATTTGCATACCGTCGATCGATGGTAGGTCTTGCCAGACTGGTTCATCGACGAATCCATCGAGTTGAATCCCGGCAGAGTCTTCTTCGATAAGGGTAATCTGGGGCAATGGCTGAGCCAGCACCGGCAATGACAATAAGGAGAGAAGGCAGAACGCCAAACTGATGGGCAGGACTTTAGGCATGACCTTGAATGAAAATCCAATCCTTCATCTAATTCTTTACTGCAGATAGCGTGATATGGATCCTATCCAGTACAGTAAACACCTGAATCACTATATCGAAATTCACACACCGTATCCTAATTAGAAACAATAAGTTGCAACTCCTTCAGGTCGGAACTGCGGTGGGGAATCAGCCCTCGAATTCCTCCTGCGCCATGATTCGTCATGATTGCTCAGCGGATTGCCCTGTTTCAGTCCCATCAATAGCCAATTGATGGGTTGAAATAGAAGCTCGCAACAATCCCTTGAGTGGCGCAGTGAGGTAGGAAACACGTGAGACGGTGGAAGAAATCCCAGAACGCGCTCTTCGTGGAGGAAGAGACTTATAATTGGTCAGCCCCAAAGTCCAGCATCAATCGCCGCTTAATCTACTTATCGATTCTGTTTGTAATAGCCGGCTTGTTGTTCAGCGTGCTGCGTTAGCACGGAATTCATTACCGAGCCTTCAGCTGTGCGTCCACTGCCAGGCTTTGACGGTCACGCACTATTTCGAGCTGTACCACATCACCCGGGGCTGAAGTTCGTAGCAAATTGGAATAGCCCTGTAAGTCTTCGATGGCAGATCCGTTATAGCTGCGCAGCACATCGCCTGCCTGTAATCCGGCTTCGGCAGCGGCGCTATTCGGTGTCACTCCGGAAATTCGAATCCCAACACCGGTAAAAGCGAAATCTGGAATCGTACCCAGGCTGGCTTCACGCTCTCCAGGCAGATTGCTGACTTCTATTACATCCGCGCCTTCCAGATTCACTCGCAGCGGATCGGTATTATCCGCCAGATATACCATGGCCTCTTCAACCCAAAGTGCGACATCGGACATACCGGCGGCATCGAGTTTATCAGCACTGTCCGTGGATTGGTGGTAGTCCAGATTGGCACCGCTAAAGACATGAATCGCCGGAATACCGGCATTGAGAAAACTCACGTGATCGCTGCTGGCGATAGTCTCCTGAGGGAAAGTGGATTCCACGCCGATAGTAAAGCCAATACCCTGGGCCATGAACGGCCACTCATAGGCGCTGTCAGTTCCGAATACCTGCAGCGTCTGGCCTTCCAACCGGCCCACGGCGTCGAGATTAACCATGGCAAACAGGTCTTTTGCAGCAAAGCCGACCGGTGGCTTGTCGACAAAATGTTGTGACCCAATCAAACCTGATTCTTCACCAGTGAATGCAACAAACAGAATTGGCCGTTGTGGTGTATATGACCGCGAGAGTTTAGCGGCGACTTCGATCAGTATGCTTATTCCGGAAGCATTATCGTCGGCACCGGGGTAAATCTCTCCGCTGTCAGAGTCAATTCCCAGGTGATCGTAGTGTGCTCCCAATACGACCGGCCGGGCACTCATTGCGCGGTTAGCTCCGGGTATCATGCCAACCACGTTAGTCATTTCAATATTGCCATAACCCGCCAGGGAGTCCTGCCAATATTGCAAGTAGGTGCCGGCGACCGGTTGTAAGCCTGCGATGCGAAACTGGTCGGCGATGTAAAGTGCACTCTGATGCAGCCCTTCACTGCCCAATCCACGGCCTTCCATCCGCTTATCGGTTAATTGCGTGCTATGACGCAACAGCTGCTCCGGCAGATACTTGGGCGGCAGCGTGGCAAGCGGATCGGGTATTGGCAGCGAGTCCCACTGAATGGTGGCCGTTAATTCCGGTTTAACCCATTGCAGTGGCGAATCCGGGCTTGCCCACACACCTTGCACATCGTTAGTGGGTTCATCACCGATGAAGCTGAGGTAGGAATACTTACCGTAGTGCGGCAGTTTCTCGATCATGCCCGGCATGGCAATCATGTCGTCGATATGAATCCATCCTGCCGCCAGTTCGGGGTCCTCCGGGTGTCGACCGATGACGACCGAACTGCGGTTAGCGTAGGCCACCTCAGTGCCAGCCAGCGCCACACCAGTATCTGAATACTCGACGCCGTAGAGACCAACGGATGTGGAAACCACGTCGGCAAAAGGATTATCCCTGCCTAGAATCCACACGGATTTGTCCGTTGGTAAGACCTCAATCTCGTCGGCAAACAAAATTTCGAAATCCACTCCCTGCCCGAATGATTCCGCCATCTGTGCCCAGTTCTGACGCTCAGTGGCAGGCAAGATAAAGGCAATCTGGCTGGCGCCAAACAACTCACCGATAGTAGGTGGCGTCTCTTCCCTGTCGAGCTGTCGAAACACATCGAAGTAGGGATCTACCAATACCGCCTGCAGACCTTGGTAGTCATCTGCCATCACTCCTTCCAGCTTTTGAGAAAGCACAATGTCATAGATCTGAGGTTCGGCTTCGCCTTCATAATAAAGTGCAACCGGCACCTTTAACGAAAAAGGATCGCCGAACTGAGTTTGAGCAAATAGAATGCGCGCCTGGTTGCCATTGGCTTCTTCCACCGCGACGGATAATTCTGGTGCGCCGGTACGATTGACCCATTGGTCGAAGAACGCCGTTAAGTCGGTACCACTCAGCTCTGAGAACAACAGGGCAATATCGTTAAAGGATACTCGCCGATATTTGTAATCCTGGTAGAGCGTGCGCAGCCCTTCCAGGAATAAATCATCCCCTAATTCGACACGCAACATGTGCCATAGCATGAGTGTTTTGCCATAGCCTACCGCCTGGCTCGCGGCAGAGTTGCGCGAAGTGAACTCGGCCAGCGGGAAGTCGGCGCCGTCGGCCACATAGTTCTTGTAACGGGCCAGCATTTCCTTGCGGTATTCATGGCCGAGACCATTCATTTCCCGAAACAGGTGGTCGGCGAGATAGGCGGTCAGGCCCTCGCTCCAGTTGCCGGACTCATAATCGGGATAGACACTGTTGCCCCACCAGTTGTGCAGAATTTCATGGGGATAGGACGACTCGAGTATGAAGGGAAAGCGGATAACCTGCTCACCGAGCAGGGTGAAAGACGGCATGCCATAACCGGTTTCCCAGAAGTTTTCTATCAGGGCGAACTTGCTGTAGGGATAGTCGCCGAGTAAGGGCTCATACAATTGCAGATAGCGCTGGGTGGCATCCATGTACTTTGTCGCCAGGTTGGGATCCGGCGTGCGTAGATAGGCCAGTACTTCCACCTCGTCTGCCAGCTGTGAATACTCGGTGAAGTTGGCGGCGATTAAATAGACCTCCTCCATTGGCACGCTGCTGGACCATCCATTGTGCCCATTTCGGTCTCCCTGACTTACCGCTGTCCAGGTGCTCGCGCTGTCGGCGAACTCTACCGCCAGATCGAATGTAACCAGGTCGATACCGAAGTCAGGTAGCCACACACTGCCCTTGTTCAAGTAGACACCCTGCTCCCCGATGATGCCGGTCGTCTCAGAAAAACTCTGTGCATATTCGGCGCTGGATTGTTCGGCGATGTCGTAGATGGAACCGCTATAGATCAAGACCGCCTGCCCTCTGTTACGAGCTGGCATGCTCAGGGTGTATTGCTGCGTCGGAGCAGCCAAACCACCGGTGGCGTTTATGCCAACGTTGGGCGAAGCCGGATCGCTTCGCAGTGCCTGCAGGTTACCCGAGTTGTTGCTGATGGTGAGATTGCCATTCAGTTCGAAGCTAATCTCGGAGGCGGTTGCCCGGTCCGGCAAGCTGATAGTGTCTTCTACGGAAATCTGCCGGGCCAGGGGATCGAGCAAGACCTTGATACTATGATGAATCAGCGGTGGGTCTTGCTGTGGGGCAGGCTCACCCGGCTGGGCAAGGGTCCAGTTCGAAGCTGCTATTAATAGTACAAACTGCAGAGCTCGAAGTAACGAAGAGAAGCCAGGGATTAACATGGATAGGACGCCAGCCGGAGCAAATTAGTCGAGCCCCAACAACTCCAGCGCTCGCTCATGATTCCAGTCGCCGATATGAATCTGGGAAGTTCCATCAGGAGTGCGCGTGGTACTCCAGGCCAGCTTCGATCCATCGGGAGAGAACACTGGCAAGATATCGGTGCCCGCGGTATTGGTTACACGTACCCTCGGCTTGACGCCCTGCGGGTCGATCATGAACAGCTCGAAATTAGCATTGCCCAACAGATTAGTGGAATAGATGATGTAATCGCTGCTGGGGTGGAAATACGGCCCCCAGGAAACCATGGCATCGGCGGTGAGTTGCCGCTGGTTACTGCCATCGATATCCATGGTCCAGATTTCGGCACTGTTGCCATCGGGATTGAAGCGACGCCACACGACCTTCTCATTGTCGGGGCTGAAGAACGGCCCGCCATCGTAACCCGGTGAGTGGGTCAATTGCGTCACATTGGAGCCATTGGCGTCCATGATATACAGATCCATGAAATAGGAGCTGTCGTCTTCGAATAGGATCTGCTCCGCATCGCTCAGGGTGCGACGGTAGGCTTCGCGATTCGAGGCGAACAGAATCCTGCTACCATCGGCCGAGTAGGAGCCTTCGGCATCATAGCCATCGCTTCGAGTGAGATTGACGATATTGTCGCCATCGGCGTCCGCCTGATAAATATCGTAGTGTCGGTCATAATCCCAGCCATAGGGTCGGCTGATGCCGCTGGCCCGGATTTCGATTTCCTCAGCCTGCTTAGCCAGTGCATCGGGATCTTCATGGGTTGACGAAAACATCACCTGATCCAGTGTCGGGTGAATCCAGGAACAGGTAGTCAGGCCAATACCCGGTGACACTCTGGAAGTGGCACCGGTGGCCAGGTCTCTCACAAAAATCTGGTAGAAAGGGTTACTACCTGGTAGTTCACTCTGAAAAATAAAGCGCTCGCCATCGGCGCTGAAGTACCCCTCGCCGGAGCGCAGACTGTCCGTAATAAGTTGGCGAGTATTGCTGAGCAGACTGTCTTCAAAATTGGTGTCATACGGACCTGTTGGAGGGGCTGGCGCTGCGGCACTCGTCGCGCCGGCTACTCCATCCGCAGCGGCGGAGGTTGCTCCAGCTGCACCATCTGGCTGCGCCAGCGCCACGGTCGCGGCGAGGCCCAGCAGCAATCCTGTGGCGCTGCTGACCAATAAATGAGAGAGAGGCTTGGATGATCGGTTCGCTATCATGGCATTAACCCGGACTTTTCATGGCGCTGCTCAATATAAACAACTGAAATTACTCAAGCGTGAAATTCTGTTGCTGCGGAAAGACACCAAAGAGCCCGCCGGTGTGGATAAACAATACATTACGGGCGTCTGGCATGGAGCCTTCAGCGCCCTTCTGAATCTCGTTAACCATGCCATGAAAGGCCTTACCTGTATAGACCGGGTCGAGGAATAGGCCAGTGGTTCGGGCTAATTGAGCTATGCAGTCGAATACTTCCGGTGACGCGATTCCATACCCGGGTCCCATATAGCCTTCGACAGTTGATATTTGCAGGCCTTCTACTTCGAAATCGACACTGTAACGCTGCTTCCAGAGTGTCACATCCTGACGGATTTTCTGATCAAAATAGGCCGCGTCGTCACAGACGTTGAATGCCACTACTTTGCCGGGTAAATCGAAGAGTGCCGAGCCTACGAGCAGGCCAGCCTGAGTGCCCCCTGAGCCAGTGGCGGTGACGATATAGTCGGGAGTCATACCGAGTTGCTGGAAATCTTTCTTGAGTTCCCTACAAGCAGCTATATAACCCCAAATGCCGATCTCATCACTGGCACCAATTGGAATGTAAAAGGCCTTGCCGCCCGCTTTAGCATAATCCTGTTGCAGATGCCGGACATATTCTGCATGCCCTCGCCAGTCTCGCTCGGAAATGTAGGAAATCTCGGCGCCGCTCAGGTAGCCCAATAGCAGATTGCCTTCCGGCTGGTCCGGCTTTTCACCTCGCAGCACCAGGTGAACCTTGAGACCGAGTCGGGTGCAGAGAATCGCGGTTGAGCGGCAATGATTGGACTGGATTCCGCCACAAGTGATGACCGTGTCACAAGCTTGCTCGAGAGCTTCGGCAAGAGAGAATTCCAGCTTTCGGATCTTGTTACCCGAGACTTCGGTACCGGTCAGTTCATCGCGTTTGACCCAGATTTGCGCGTCCGATTGATGTAGTGGAAACCTGTCCAGCTTTGTAATTGGCGTGGGCAGCCGGGCCAAATTGAGTCGCTTGGGAAATTCGACCATTACGACAAGATCTCAAAAAAAGAAAGGGAGCCTAGACTCCCTTTCCACTGTTTTCAACGAGGTGCCAGGCTCTGCAACTTGGCAGCTTGGATTAATTAATTTTCGCCGGTCTTGGTAGCGTCGTATGCCTGTACGCCACTTTCCTCTTCCGTGGAAAGCGGTTTCAGCACTTCGCTGTAGAGAAACAGATCAGTCAGCACCGCGCGTAAATGGATGGATGCATTCAGGTTATCTACCATTTCCGAGCCGATCTTATCCTGGGCAAGCATGAAATTTATCGCTGCTCTGGCCTTACGGCAATCATCGGCAATCACTTGTTCGAATTCGTTCTGGCTAGTGGCAAAGACTTCAGAGATGCTGTGCATCGCTACGGCCATGTTTTCTATGGTGGGCCTGGCATGCGGTCCGGGGCCACTCTCTGCGCCGGCTGGTCTGCCCTGTGCAGCATAAGCCAGCAAGAACTCGTAGCCCGCCTCTATTGTTTCAACACTTTCTTCTAAATCCATGTAGTTCTCTTTGGTAAAGAGGGTAAAAAGGGGACACTCATATTATCTTATGAGTGTCCCCTGCGGTTTATCCTGCAGTTAATCTAATCGGCTTCTTTCGGTGCCCATTTGCTGGTGTCGTGGTTCAGCGTCATTTCGTCTTCGGAAATCCAACCGGATACCATGGAGCGCGTATAGAAAATCTTTTCTGGACGCAACGCGAAGTAGATGTGAGTCGCCGCCAGGGCTACCAATGCCAGGGTTGACAGGCCGTGTAGAAGGAACACCAATCCCAGCGTGTCTTCCGGCATGCTGTTGGTACGCTCCCAAAACGGTGAATCGATCTGCATGAACATCATCACCCCGGTGACTATGACTGCCCCTGCCACAACGGTGACTGCCCAGTGCATGCCTTTCTGTTCGAAAGAATACTTGCCGGGCTTATTCGCCGAATCGAAGGGCTCGCCAAAATCACGAGGTCCAAGGATCATCGACTTGAAATCCTGCCAGAACAGAGACCGAACAATATGCAATAAGACCACAAAGGTCAGAATCAATCCTGAGATCCAGTGGATATCCAACCAGGCAATGCGTAAGCCAATGATTGGCGCAACTCCGGTAAAAATTAATACCAGAATACTGATTGCCATTACCCAGTGAAACAATCGATCGATGGACTCGTGCCTCATTACCCGCCTGCCATCGGCAGAGGGTTTGTCCATCTTCTTGTTGGCCAGAGCGGCCATGATAATCGCATGGGCTGCCAGAAGAACCAAGAGTGCAACTGAAACAACCCAAAGTAAGTCCCAGGATACGCCGAGGATTACTTCCTCTCCCCAGACATCCCGTTTATAGCGAACTATTCCACCATCTTCCACTGTACTACCCTCATACTGTTATTTTGATACCGCTGTTTTTAAGAATGCAACGAACCGGAACGAGTCCGGGGATTAACCCCGGATTGCTCGCTTAACCAGGTTCTGCATCAGTGGTACTTTGAAATTGTTATAGTTCAAAGCTCTCGCGCCATCGACTGCAAGCTCACCGGCTCGGCTGGCTAGTTCTTCTGAGCGCTGTTGGCCGCGAATAGCACCCTCAACGGCTTCCAGTCGGCGCGGCACACATTCCACCGCTCCACAGGCCAACCTGACATCTTCGATTACACCGCCGGAGACCTTGATTGCCGCAGCAACATTAACCAGCGCAAAATCCCAGACGTTGCGGTCTGCCACTTTCTCAAAATAGAACTCGGCATTTGCAAAGCTGCTGGGAATCCTGACTGCTGTCAAAATCTCACCTTCGTTGAGTACGGTCATATTGCGAATATCCCGGTCCGGACCTACGAAGTAATCCTGAGCCGCGATAGTTCGCTGACCACTGGAGCTGGACACAACCATAGTAGCGTCAAGTGCAACCAGAGCTGGGGCAGTATCGGAAGGGCTCACTGCTACGCAACGGCTCTGGCCAAACAAAGCGTGCTCACGATTGAGGCCTTCGGGAGAGTCGGCGTAACAGATGTTGCCACCTGCTCGATAGCAATCCAGCCCGCGACGGTAGTACCAACAGCGCGCATCCTGATTGAGGTTACCGCCGAGCGTACCAACATTGCGAATCTGCGGACTGGCAACCTTGCTTGCGGCAGTAGCCAGCAATCCGTAACGGGATTGCACCAGAGGATTGTTGGCGATCTCAGTAAGCGTGGTTACCGCACCGATCTCGATTCCATCGTCGATTTCCTTGATACCTTTCCAGGCGTCGATCTGGGTTAACTCGATCATGGCAGCGGGAGACTTATTGCGGTCTTTCAACCAGCCAAAAGTATCCTGACCACCACCGAGTAGCCAACCGTCGGCTCCTAATGTGTTCGCCAATGCCAGGGCGTTTGCTTCATCAGTCGGCTGATAAAGCTCAATATCGGGCATTACGTCATGTGATGTAGCTACCATATCAACCTCTGAAATTGTTCTGAGCAAGGGGTACCCATTCTTCGGATATTCCTGCTACATGGTTAATGATCATGTCTGTGGTTACCGGCGTGGCGTTGAAGATGTGACCATCCAACGCATCGGAAATCGCAGCGTTTATTGCGGCAGAGACTGAGCCCATTGCGGGCTCGCCGATGCCGCGTGCACCAACCGGGTTTTCAGGATCGGGCAGATCCACCCAGCCGGTTTCGATTTTTGCTGGCGCATCGAGGTAAGTAGGAATCTTGCTCTGCCAGAACCCGGTACTCGCCGGTAAGCCGTTCTGCGGATCATATAGATGACGCTCGAGAACCGACAAGCCGATAGCCCAAACGGCGCCGCCCACCAGCTGGTTCTTCATGCCCTGCGGGTGAACAATGGTGCCTGAATCGGCCACGGACGAGATATCGATGACTTCGACCTTACCGGTCTCTACATCCAACTCGATTTCGACGGCGGTAACCGCGAATCCCGGTGGGTTCCCGGAATGCGCCGGGTCATGGTAGACACCCATGAATCCGGACCCTGCCAGACGTGACACGGCGATCTGGGTCCACTCCGCCAGGTCTTCTGGAAGCTCGGATTCACCGGTGTACTTGCCGCCAAGTTCCATGGCCCGCTGGGCCACCTGGGCAAAACTGTAACCGACAGACTCATCGACAATCTGGTGGACACGTTCATTGGAGACGTCATAGTCATCCGCATTTCCACCCAGATCACTCGCAGCTATCTCTTTCATCTTCGCCAGCATGTCTTGTGCCGCACCCCAGAAGGTTCGGGTGTTGGTGAAGATGGAGTTACTGCCGTCCTGTGGTGACGTGATTGGCAGGTGCAAGTCGGTACGACCAGTGACAATGTCGCAGCTCTCCCAGGGCATCTTCAGCACTTCGGCTGCAGCCCGTGAAGTGGACGCGTAGGAATAAGTACCGAGGTTGCCGACACCGTTATGCACTTTGAGTCGACCATCGGCACCCATCATGACGATACCGTCCATGCCGCTACGGCCTGCATTGTGATAGCCCTGGCCTATACCCAGACCGGTTATCTTGCTGCCATTGCGTTGTCGGCGCCGCGATTGACGACCTTCCCAATCGAATAGCTGGGCTGTCTGTTCCAGCGCCTCTGGCATGTAAGCACTGGTAAACGGTTGCCGCTGGATACCGCCAACATCACCGTTTTGCGGCGTGTTGACCTTGCGAATCTCCAGCCGGTCGATGCCCAATTCGTCCGCCGCCTTATCGAGAATCGGCGAAACAATGGCGGCAATCTGATTCTCGCCGGGACCGCGCTGGGCACCCCGGTGAGCCGTGTTAGAGCCGATGGAGACGCCTCTCAGGCGCACCGCTTCGGCCTGGTAAACAATACTGATGGCGTTTGTTGCAGAGAATGCATCTCCGCCGCCGCCTTTACCGCCGTTGTCGGACACGATCCACAGATCGGCCGCAGCCATGGTGCCGTCTGAGCGGAAACCGAGCTTAATCCAACCCTGGAATCCCTGCCGAGCGCCACCGATAGTGAACTCTTCTTCGCGGGTGACTCGCATCATGACCGGACGATTAATCTTCTGTGACAGTTTGGCGGGAACGCCATAAACCGGCACACTGCCGGCTCGTGCGCGCTGACCAAAACCGCCACCGGTTGCGGCATTAACGAAGACCAGGTCTTCTTTGGCCACCCCGATAATACCCGCGATGCCATCGGCGAAGGCGGTAAGACTCTGGGATCCACCGTGCAGATAGAGCTTACCGTCTTCCCAGTAGGCTAATGCACTGCGCGGTTCCATGGACATGTGCGGATAACCGGCAGTCGTGAAGGTATTCTCATAAACGAACGCGGCATCTGAGAAGGAGGCATCCAGATCGCCATAGGAAAGCTCGGTGGGCGCTTCGGCTGAGGGTTCATTACCAGCGCGGAAACTGGCCACCTGGTCACTCGTCCATTTTTCCTGAACAAATCCTTGCCGGAAGACAAAGGTATTGCCACCGTTGTAAGCATCCGGGCCACCTTCGGCCAAGCTGTCCAGTGGATCTATGACGAAAGGCAACCTTTCAAAAGTCACCGTAATGGCGGCGAGAGCTGTCTCGGCGGTCTTTTCATCAACTGCGGCTAGGGCCAGGATCGGCTCACCCACCAATGTAGGTTCGTTAGTCAGAATCTTCAGACCAGTGCTTTGTGGCTCGCCGTCAGGGTAGACATCGTCTGCGGTGAGAATACCGACGACACCGTCCATCGCCAGGGCGGCGGACGCATCGATATCCAGAACCCGTGCATGGGGAATCGGACTGGTGAGTAATCTTGCATAAACCATTCCATCGCGGGTGTAGTCTTCTGCGTACTTAATTCGTCCAGTGACCTTACCCGGCACATCTGGTGGAACAAAATCTTTTCCAATATGCATATATGCCATGAGAGTTATCCTATTTCCGCGGCGCGCATGACGCCATCCAGGTAAGAGTCATAAGAACCGCAGCGACAGAGATTTCCGGACATACCCTGGCGTGCTTCTTCTCGGGTCGGGTTGGGGTTGGTGCGCAACAGCGCTGCCGCTGCCATCACCTGCCCAGGCGTGCAGTAACCACATTGCGGAGAAAGCGACTCCACGAAGGCCTGCTGAACTGGATGCAAGTCGCCATTGGCTGACTCGAGACCTTCGACAGTCTCGATCATTCCGGTTTTCACGGAATGCGTCAGCACCGAACAGGCATAGGTGGCTGTGCCATCCACCAGCACAGTACAGGCACCACACTCGCCTCGGTTGCAACCTAACTTGGTTCCAGTCAGGCCAAGCTTGTAACGCAGTGTCGATGCCAGAGTTTCCTGGGGAGTGACATCAACATTACGGACCTGGCCGTTTACATTGATTCGAATCAGACGCTCGACATATCCTGCGGGGCGGTCCTGGCCATTGGCTACATACCACATGGTAGTGGTAGTCACCGCTGCGCCAGAGGCTATGACCCCTTTAATGAAGCGTCGTCGGGTTAGTTTTGGATTCACGGGTTAGTCGCCTCCTGAATAAGGACTAGGAATTCTGTTGCTGATAATTTTGTGAGAAATAGATTGTTATTGTTCTGTATGTCCTTAATCTAAATGAGAATCGTTTCCATTTAGACTGATGTTGTTGTAGCGCGATATCGCCAGTTAGAATAAATCACCTGCAGGTTTTTATCAAGCAAGTAACTCCCGTGCATGGCTTGAGTGGTGCTGGCTTCAGCCGATTCGATTCAGCTTGATTCCAGCATCGATTTACACTGCAGAATCGCTTCGATTGTCCGCCGTGTTTCTTGTCTGTCCAGAAAACAGAGCTACTTGGTTCGAATCTTTAAGCAGACTCATTCAGGAACGACAAATTTTGTCGATCCTTGCTTGGCTTATGCCCAAACAAAAGCGAATTGGTCTTCCATGACATGACAAACTGCTCCCATTTTTGATTACACCGCAATTTCAAGAAGGCGCATGAAATCAGCCACTTAGTTCGCCGAAGAATCTGCTGAAACCCGCGTAAACCTTGACATATTCTGCTGTGATGTTATTTTGTCCGGCCCTTCCCGGTGAGCACGCAAGTACCGATTAGCGGAAGGGAAATAGAATAATTCGCCAAGTCCTACCAGGCCAAATTCCGCAGCGTTATGCCTACCGACCCGAAAGGCGCAGCCTTCGTCGGGGTGGCAGTCATCGGCAAGGCAGAAGGCAAACGAGACTAAAAAACCGGACGGGTAGCTACGGTCGGTAGTCTATTGGGAACCGGTGCCGAAAGCGCCATGAAGATGACGCTTTAGCAAGATTCGAGTGAGATTTAGAACGAAATGCACAAAGTAGAGAAGCTGCCTTGGAAGTTTGGCTATCCTGAAAAGACGGGACTGTATGATCCTGCACAAGAAAAGGATTCCTGCGGTGTCGGCTTCGTTGCAAACATCAAGGGCAAGCCCAGCCACCAGATCATGCTGGATGCCTATCATCTGAATTCCCGCATGGATCATCGCGGTGGTTGCGGATTCGAAGCCAATACCGGCGACGGTGCCGGCATCTTGATGGCCACTCCCCACAGTTTCTTCCACAAGATTGCCAGACAGGAACTGGGCGCGGAGCTACCTCCAGCCGGACAGTACGCGGTCGGCAATATCTTCCTTCCGCAGATCGAAGCTGAGCGAGAAACCTGTAAGCGAGTAATCGATCAGATCGTAGCCGAAGAAGGTCAAGTACTAATAGGGTGGCGCGAAGTTCCGGTAGATCCCGAGAGTGCCGATGTCGGACCCGCCGCGCGTATGGCTCAACCGCACATCGCGCAGCTCTTTATTGCCGCTGCCGAAGGCCTTAAGCACGAACAGTTTGAACGAAAGCTTTACGTAATCCGCAAGCGCTTTACCCATTGCCTGCGCAACGATGCCTCTCTGCTTGAGGCCAAACAGCTCTTTGCCTGCAGCCTGTCCACCAAAGTAATCGTCTATAAAGGGATGCTGACACCGGGTCAACTGTTTCCTTTCTATCACGATCTTACTAATCCCGATTTCGAAACCCATCTGGCCATGGTGCACTCACGTTTCAGCACTAACACCTTTCCCTCCTGGGATCGGGCGCAGCCAAATCGCTTCATGAGCCATAACGGCGAAATCAATACCCTGATGGGTAACGTTAATTCCATGGCGGCACGCCAGGGCAAGGTCAAGACCGATGTTTTCGGCGACAGCCTGCAGAAAATATTCCCTGTCATCGATGCGGATTGTTCCGATTCCGGCAGTTTTGATGCCGTACTCGAATTTCTGTTGCTCTCGGGTAGATCGTTGGCCGAAGCCACCATGATGATGATTCCTGAAGCCTGGCAGTCCGATACCAACATGGCTCAGGAGAAGAAAGATTTTTATGAATACCATTCTGCCTTGATGGAACCCTGGGACGGACCCGCTTCCATCGTCTTTACTGACGGCCAATACATCGGTGCCGTGCTGGACAGAAACGGCCTGCGCCCGAGCCGCTACTACGTAACTCATGATGACAAATGCATCATGGGGTCGGAAGTAGGCGTGCTGCATGTCGATCCTGCCAACGTCAAACTGAAGGGCCGACTGCAGCCCGGCAAGATGTTTCTGCTGGATTTTGAACAGGGCCGCTTGATTCCGGATGAGGAAGTCAAACAGATCATCTGCAACAGGCGACCCTATGGTGAATGGTTGGCGGAACAGAAAGTCACGCTGGCGGACATCGTCAGTCGCAGTGCCGCCGACTCCCTCGATGCTGAGGGCACCCTGCATCGCATGCAGGCATTTGGCTACACCACCGAGACCATGCAGTTCATGTTGATTCCGCTGGTCACTGAAGCCCGCGACCCACTGGGTTCCATGGGCAATGATTCGGCACTGGCGTGCTTATCCGATAAGCCCCGTATGATTTATGATTACTTCAAGCAACTGTTCGCCCAGGTGACCAATCCGGCTATCGATTCCATTCGGGAAGAAGTGGTGATGTCCCTAAGGTGTTTTCTTGGACCAGAAGGCAACCTGTTGGAAAGTACTCCCACACAGGCGCACCGGCTGAGCATTGACCACCCGATACTGTCCAATCAGCAACTGACTGAAATCAAGCACATGGATTACCAGGGGATGCGATCCCGGGAAATCGACATCACTTACGATGCGGGAGAGGAGAATGGCTACAGCAACGCCTTAAATCGCATTTGCGAAGAGGCTACCCAGGCGATTGCCAACGGCTATTCCTTTATTGTGCTGTCTGATCGGCACACCTCTAAATTACATATTCCCTTGAGTGCACTAATCGCCTGCGGCGCAGTTCACCATCACCTGGTAAAGAACGAACAACGCACCCAGATAGGCATCGTCGTGGAAACCGGCGAGGCGAGAGAAGTTCATCATCATTGCCTGTTAACCGGATTCGGTGCAGATGCCATTAACCCTTATCTGGCATTCGAAGCTCTGTGGCAGGCAAACAAGGAAGGGTTGTTAGGTGACAAATACCCCGATGAGGATGCACTGGTTGCTGGCTACAAGAAAGGTGTCGCCAAAGGTATGCTCAAGGTGATGGCGAAGATGGGCATCTCTACCTTGCAATCCTATAAAGGAGCACAGATCTTCGAAGCAGTGGGTCTGGCAGACGAGATTATAGACAAGTGTTTTTCAGGCACTGCCAGCCGGGTACAGGGTGTGAACTTCGAGGTCCTTATCGAAGAATCTCATCGCCGCCATTCTATCGGCTACCCGGCAAGAGAAAGTGATTTGATTCCTGTGCTGAACAATCCGGGTGATTTCCATTGGCGTGCCGGCGGCGACTCACACATGTGGAATCCCAGTACTATCTTTAATCTGCAGGTTGCAGCCCGCAACAACAGCGCTGATGCCTACGCGGAATTTGCTCGCCACTCCAATGAAGAAAGCACGCGCAACTGTGCATTCCGCGGACTATTGAAATTTCGCAACGATGTGAATGAGCCGGTTGCTGTGGACGAAGTCGAACCAGCCAGTGAAATCGTAAAGCGATTCGCAACCGGCGCCATGAGCTTCGGGTCAATCTCACAAGAGAGCCATGAAGCGCTGGCAATTGCCATGAACCGTTTAGGGGGCAAGTCCAATACTGGCGAAGGAGGTGAGGATCCCTCTCGCTTCGAGCCACTGGCAAACGGTGATTCCAAGCGCTCTGCTATCAAACAGGTCGCGTCGGGTCGTTTCGGTGTAACCACCTGGTATCTAACCAATGCCGATGAATTACAGATCAAGATTGCCCAGGGAGCCAAGCCCGGAGAGGGCGGCGAATTACCTGGCGGTAAGGTCGATGAAAACATCGCCAGAATAAGACACTCGACACCTGGTGTCGGGCTGATAAGCCCCCCACCTCATCATGACATCTATTCCATCGAGGATATCGCGCAGCTCATTCATGATTTGAAGAATGCTAATCGCGAAGCACGCATCAGTGTCAAACTGGTCTCCGAGATAGGCGTGGGTACTATTGCCGCCGGCGTAACCAAGGCCAAAACCGATCATCTGGTGATAGCGGGTCACGATGGCGGCACCGGTGCATCGCCATTAACTTCGATCAAGCATGCCGGCCTGCCCTGGGAACTGGGAATTGCAGAAACCCATCAAACACTTGTGATGAACAACCTACGTTCTCGCGTGGCTCTGCAGACTGACGGACAATTGAAGACCGGTCGTGACATCGCCGTGGCAGCCCTGCTGGGCGCTGAAGAATTCGGCTTCGCTACGGCACCATTGATCACACTCGGCTGCATCATGATGCGCAAGTGCCACATGAACACCTGCCCGGTTGGCATTGCGACTCAGGATCCGGAGTTACGTAAAAAGTTCAAGGGCAAGCCAGAGCATGTGGTGAACTACCTCTTCATGGTCGCAGAAGAACTGCGCGGCATCATGGCTCAACTCGGTATGCGCACTGTTAATGAAATGATTGGCCGTGTGGACCTGCTGGATACCGACGACGCCATTAGTCACTGGAAAGCCAGCGGCCTGGAATTGAGTTCAATTCTGGATCCGGCGAAGGTGATTTTCGAGGGCACTGAATTCTACAAGACCATGGACCAGGATCATGGTCTGGATAAAGCGCTGGATAATGAGCTAATCCGCCTGGCGGCACCGGCATTGGAAAGCGGTGAAAAAGTCTTCATCGAGCATGAGATTATCAACACCAATCGTGTAGTCGGCACCATGCTTTCCAATGAGGTTGCTAAACGCTGGAAAGCAGACATGCTGCCGGAAGATACGATCAACATTAAGTTCAGCGGATCTGCTGGGCAGAGCTTTGGTGCCTGGCTGGCCAAGGGTATTACCATGACCGTCGAAGGCGATGCCAACGACTATGTTGGTAAGGGCCTGTCCGGGGGCAAGGTCATTATCTACCCGCCAAAAGAGAGCAGCTTCAAGGCGGAAGAAAATGTCATTGCTGGCAACGTAATCCTTTACGGTGCCACTGGCGGAGAAGCCTATATTCGCGGTATCGCCGCCGAACGCTTCGCGGTACGCAACAGTGGTGCCAGCGCCGTAATTGAAGGCATTGGAGATCATGGTTGCGAGTACATGACCGGCGGCCGCGTCGTAATACTCGGCAAGACTGGTAGAAACTTCGGGGCCGGTATGAGCGGCGGCATTGCCTATGTATGGGATCCCCATGGCAGCTTTCCCAGCCAGTGCAATATGGATACTTTCGAGTTGGAACCGGTTAGCGGCGCTAACGACATTCTCGAATTGAAATCTCTGATCGAGAATCACGCGAATTACACCGATTCGACTGTTGCCAGGGCGGTGCTGGAGAATTGGGAAGCCTCCCTTGCACAGTTCGTTAAGGTAATGCCAACCGATTTCAAACGAGTGTTGGCCGAACGGGCTGCGGCATCTGCTGCATAAAGAGATTTGTAGTGTTTTACAGTTACGGATTGAGTAATTGCTCAGCAACATAGAGAAATAGATGGGTAAGCCAACAGGATTTAAGGAATTCGATCGGGAAACGGAACCCTATCGTAAGGCAATGGATCGGCTGGTGGATTTCAAGGAAATCTATACCAACCACCAGGAAGAGCACCTGGCTACGCAGGGCGCCCGTTGTATGGATTGCGGTATCCCTTTCTGTCAATCCGCCGATGGCTGCCCGGTTTACAACCTGATTCCGGAATGGAATGACCTGGTCTACAACCAGCGCTGGAAGGATGCTCTCGATAGATTGCATAAGACCAATAATTTCCCTGAATTTACCGGCCGCGTTTGCCCGGCACCTTGCGAAGGTGCCTGTGTACTCGGCATCCACGAACCCGCCGTAACTATCAAGAATATCGAATGCGCAATTGCCGACAAGGGTTTCGAAGCAGGCTGGGTGGTTGCAAATCCACCCCTTTTCAGAAGCGGCAAAACAGTCGCGGTAGTTGGATCCGGGCCGGCTGGACTGGCGGCAGCAGCACAGCTGAATCGTGCCGGTCACGAGGTTACTGTTTACGAACGAGACGATCGAATCGGTGGTTTGTTGATGTATGGCATTCCCAACATGAAGCTGGAAAAAGGTGTCGTCGACCGGCGGGTGAACCTGCTTCGTGAAGAAGGCGTTAATTTAATTGTGAACGCCAACGTCGGTGGCAGGGGTGTGAATGGCGTGTCGGTAGAACAATTGTTGAATGATTTCGACGCCATACTCCTGGCGACAGGCGCTACAACACCACGAGATCTGCAAATTCGAGGCCGCGAAGGAGATGGCGTACATTTCGCGATGGAGTTTTTACTGAAAAACACCAGGAGCCTGCTGGATTCCAATCTGGAAGACGGTAACTACATCAGCGCCAAAGACAAGAAGGTAATTGTCATCGGTGGTGGTGACACGGGCACAGATTGCACCGGTACTTCGCTACGTCATGGCTGCAAGTCGCTGGTAAATTTCGAGATCATGCCCAAGCCACCGGTAGATCGCAGCCCGAATAATCCCTGGCCTACCTGGCCACTTATTTTCCGGGTCGATTACGGCCACGAAGAGGCCGCCGCTCGTGATGGCAAGGACCCGCGGGTGTATTCAATATCAGGTAAGGAATTTATTCGCGACGATGATGGCAGGCTGCTCGGTATTAACACAGTCGAAGTCGATGAGAACTTCAAAGAAATACCTGGCACTGTAGAGTTCTGGGAAGCCGATTTGATCTTCCTGTCGATGGGCTTCCTCGGCCCGGAACACTATGTCAGCGATCCTCTCAATCTGGAACTCGACCAACGCTCCAACTACAAGGCTGACTATCAGGACTTCAAGACTTCCCACGAAAAGGTATTCGCTGCCGGCGATTGCCGACGCGGACAGTCATTGGTAGTGCGTGCTATCGACGAAGGCCGACTGGCAGCTGAGCAAATCAATCGGTTTCTTGAAGGTTAGGGACTCTCTGGTCTACACCCAATCTCGCTATCACAGAGAGCGGATTGGCTGGAGGCCCCTTCTCGTCTACCTGGCACTGGCCAGGCCCAGGCTCTGCAGTGCTAAATCTATTTCATCGAGAATCGCTGGGTCATCAATCGTTGCCGGCATGCGATACTCCTCATTGTCGGCAATCTTTTGCATCGTGCCCCGCAGAATTTTCCCTGAACGTGTCTTGGGTAAGCGCTCAATGACTGCGGCCTGTTTAAAAGCTGCTACGGGACCGATCTGACTTCTGACAAGTTGCACAACTTCAGCAACAATATCTTCATCAGTGCGATCTACACCTGACTTGAGTACTAGAAATCCCACAGGCAACTGCCCTTTCAACTGATCTGCAACACCGATAACTGCACACTCGGCCACATCGCTATGACTTGCTAACACTTCTTCCATGGCTCCGGTGGATAATCGGTGTCCAGCCACATTGATAATGTCATCGGTACGACTCATGACAAATACATATTCGTCTGCATCGATATATCCGGCATCTGCGGTCTTGTAGAAACCAGGAAATTCCGCCATGTAACTCTCGGTGAAACGGTCGTGAGCATTCCAAAGAGTCAACAAAGAGCCAGGGGGCATTGGTAGTTTTGTACATAGCGCGCCGACTTCCCCGGCAGGCATCTGATTACACTGGTCATCCAGCACCTGCAGATCCCAGCCTGGTGCCGCTTTGGTGGGAGAGCCGGGTTTTATAGGCAGAAATCCATAACCTTTATGGTTGGCGGCTATAGACCAACCGGTTTCGGTCTGCCACCAGTGATCGATGACTGGCACCTTGAGCTTCTCTTCAGCCCAGGCCAGCGTGTCCGGGTCGGTGCGTTCACCGGCCAGGAACAGCGTTTCAAACTTACTCAAGTCATATTTGGCCAGCAATGCTCCGTCAGGATCTTCTTTTTTGATCGCGCGAAACGCAGTAGGTGCTGTAAACATCGCCTTTACTCCGTGCTCGGCAATAACCCGCCAGAACGCGCCAGCATCCGGAGTACCGACCGGTTTGCCTTCGTAGAGGATAGTCGTGCAACCCTTGATCAGTGGTGCGTAAACTATGTAGGAGTGCCCCACTACCCAACCGACATCGGATGCTGCCCAGTACACATCACCAACCTCCATCCCATAGATCGTGTTCATGGTCCAGTTCAGGGCCACGGCATGTCCACCATTATCCCGCACTACTCCCTTGGGCAGGCCGGTGGTGCCAGACGTATAAAGAATGTAAAGAGGCTCGGTCGCCTCAAGAGGTACGCAGTCGACAGCATCGGCATCGGTAATCGCTGTCAGCCAATCGATGTCTCGCCCGGCCTGTAATTCCGCTGGGCATTGTTCGCGTTGCACAACAAGGACCTTGCAAGGTTTGAATTCGGCGATATCGATTGCATCATTTAAAAGTGGCATATAAGGAATAACCCGATTGACCTCGATACCACAGGACGCGGTTACGATCACGTCCGGTTTTGCATCATCGATGCGCACAGCCAACTCATTGGAAGCGAAACCACCGAACACAACCGAATGAATTGCGCCGATGCGGGCACAGGCCAGCATGGCGATGGCGGTTTCAGGGATCATGGGCATGTAGATGATTACCCGGTCGCCTTTTTTGACACCATTGGCAGCAAGCACACCGGCACATTTTGCCGTAGCGTCCCGCAATTCGGCATAGGTGAGCTTAATGACGCGGTTGCCTGTTGCCGGGCTGTCATAGATCAGCGCTAGCTGATCTCCCCGGCCTGCTTCCACGTGCCGATCCAGCGCGTTGTAACAGGTGTTAATCTCGCCGCCCTTGAACCATTGCCCGTGGGGCATTACCGAAGTATCCAGCACCGAATCCCACGGTTTGGTCCAGTGCAGTTCCTCCGCGGCAGCTGCCCAGAACGTGTCGGGATCGTTTAATGATTGCTCATAGGCTTGTTGGTAATTGCTTTCGGCATCGGATGACATCACGACTATCCCTTATGTTGTTAGTTACTGCAGGGATGCTCATCTTAAAAGAGGGTGGGGAAGGATTGCCAGCGATTATTCGGCCAGCTTGCGAACGGTGTGATCACCTTAAAACAGGATCGATCTCTAACCCTGATTGGAACAAAAATAGCGGTCACTGCTTCTCGGGGGGAAGTTGCGGTGGCCGCCTGAAGAGATTAGCCGTCCTGCATGCCTCTTCTCCAGCTTCGGCCTTTCTGACATACTAATGCCCACTTTTCTCCCTGTGAGCCAGGAAACATACCGCAGTCTGTTCTCAGCCTGAACAACGTCGTAAAGACCTACGGTAATTTCAAGGCTGTGGATGATGTCAGTATTTCCATCCCTAGGGGCTCGATTTATGGATTTCTTGGCCCCAACGGTGCGGGCAAGACCACCACCATTCGCATGATCCTGGAGATTATCAAGCCCAGCAGCGGCGAGATTTCGATCCTGGGCCACCCTTCAGCGCTTCAGGTGCGTAATCGGATAGGTTACCTGCCGGAAGAGAAGGGCCTGTATAAGAAGATGAAGGTGTGGGCGATTATTCAGTATTTCGCCATGCTGAAAGGCATGTCCAAAAAAGCTGCCCGGGATCGTGCCTGGGAGCTACTGGAAAAATATGGCCTCAAGGATTTCGCGGAAGCTAAGGTGGAAGCGCTGTCCAAAGGCATGGCCCAGAAAGTACAGGTGCTCTCGGCTGTGGCGCATAGCCCGGAACTGGTGATTCTCGATTAGCCCTTCGCGGGGCTGGATCCAGTCAATCAGCGCGAGCTGGAGGAGCTCATCAACGATCTGTCGAAGAATGGGCAGACCGTGATCTTCTCCACCCATGTCATGCAACATGCCGAACGGCTTTGTGATCACATCCTGCTTATCGCCAAAGGCAGGAAGATTTTTGATGGAACACTTGCTGAAGCAAAGTCGACAATGCCCAGACGCG